>Ga0160461_1000022_pt1 | contig 286817 bp, 260 predicted proteins | sample HID1975I_E6MG_FD_108266 | JGI IMG/M metagenome (GOLD analysis project Ga0160461, IMG submission 108266) | Enriched soil microbial communities from UW Madison campus, WI, USA - HID1975I_E6 MG | ecosystem: Environmental > Terrestrial > Soil > Unclassified | place: USA: Madison, Wisconsin... | reverse complement strand
CTGGAGAGCGGCGGCGTGTACGGATACCGCAAGCTCACGCTGGACATGCGAGATCTGGGCGAGACCTGCGGCAGGCACCGCGTGGCCCGTTTGCTCAAGCTCGAAGGCCTGCGTTCACAGACTCCCGGGCGAGCAACGTGGGAAGTGGTCATTGGCAGTCTCCTTGAAAGTGACTCCATTGGACCGACTCGGTAGCTTGATCCCCATGTCGGCGCCTCAATGCAACATTCCACCCCATCAATGATCCGTGGCCAGCGCGGGCCGCAGGCTGACTTGGCGCTTCATCGGCTCATGACAACTGCGCCCCCTGGCCCGCAGGCGACCTGGGACAGCCTCTACGACTCAGCAACTAGATGGGCCGGCGCGCCGCGCCGTGCTTTAGCGCCTCGACGTTCGTCTGCACGTCTTCTGGATCGCAATCACCCCAATCTCCGGTGACATGCAGCGCCAGTAGTTTGTCTGGTTCAGTTTGAGTCTGCTTGAGTAGGTCCAATGCACCTCGGGTCGCGACCACCTGCCCCAGCGGGAACAGCGGCAAACGGTTCAGGTCGAGAGCGGCGGCAAGAAAAGGAATCATCGCAAAGTACCTTTCAAAGTTGAAAGCGCCCATGCGGCAGCGCGCCCGGCCCGTATGGGACGAGGCGTGCAGCTACAAAAAGTGGGAGAAAGGGCGCGGGGTTTTGGAAATGAAAACAGCCGCAAGGGCACCCCGGTTAAGGGGCCGCTTGCGGCTGCTTTTGGCCCGCCCGCGCCATGGCCGGCGGGGCGTACGGGTATGGGCTTAGCTGGCTAGTGCCGGCCGGGCTTGCCCGTGGGGGCAGTATGCCATAAATGTGACATTTTGTGTCAACAATCGAGATGCAGCGGTATTTCGGAGCCCCAGCGAGGAAAGCGGAGTTTTCGCACCTGCGGGCGGCTGGGCGGCTGGGCGGCTGGGCAGTAGTGCAACCATGCCCAACACGAACCACTACAAACCACCAGCTTTTAGGGCACCGTTAGGGCACGGGGCGGCAAAATGAAACGGGGGTTAGCAGGCACTTACCGGCTAACCCCCGTCATTATTGGTCGGTGTGAAAGGATTCGAACCTTCGACCCCTTGCACCCCATGCAAGTGCGCTACCAGGCTGCGCCACACACCGAAGCCTCAGATTATAGCCTGAGGTTTTACGCGCCTCGCTCAGAGATTCAGGGTGAGCAACTCGCGGATCTCGAAAAGCTCGCGTCGGAGTTGCTGCAACTGCGAGATGGGCAGGACGGACCGGGGCAGCGTCATGGTCGCCGGGGCCGCGGACTCAGGCTCGGCGGCATCTTCCGACTCGTGGACGGCCGCCTCGAAGGCTTCCTGGTCGATCTCGACCGCCTCCATGCCGGGCATGACTTCGGTCGCGTGTTCTGCACCATTGGCGACGGCTTTGGCGCCGCCGCGTTCGGCCTGGGCGAACTCGTGCAGCTTGTTGCGTGCACCGCTGATGGTGAAGCCCTGGTCGTACAGCAGGTCGCGGATGCGCCGGATCATCAGCACCTCGTGGTGCTGGTAATAGCGGCGGTTGCCGCGCCGCTTCATGGGACGAAGCTGGGTGAACTCCTGCTCCCAGTAGCGCAGCACATGCGGCTTGACGCCACAGAGCTCGGCCACCTCACCGATCGTGAAGTAGCGTTTGGCCGGAATCGGCGGGAGCGTTTTCTCCATTGAAATCAATACCGTACGCGGGAAAGCTCATAAGCTTAACGCGCCGCGTGCGGGCGCGCAAAGAACATACGCGGCGTTACGCCTCGCCGCCGAGGTTCCATTCGACCTGATCGGGCTCGGCCGGGATGCTGCCGCTGATCTGCTCCTTGAGCTTGGCGCTTGCGTGGAACGTGGCCACGCGCCGCGGACCGATCGGTATCGCCTCGCCGGTGCGCGGATTGCGCCCGGGGCGGGCCGCCTTGGTGCGGATCTGGAAGTTGCCGAAGCCGGAGATCTTGACGTCCTCGCCGTCGACCAGGCGCTTGACGATGAGGTCGAAGAACGCCTCGACCATGTCCTTGGACTCGCGCTTGTTCAGGCCGATCTGCTCGAACAGGAGGTCCGCGAGGTGGGCCTTGGTCAGTGCCGGCGTTTCGACGGCTTCAATGGTGATTTCCATGACGGCACGCTCTTCCGGCTCTCCTGGCATCGCGTTCGAGGGCTCCAGGCCATCGTCGTTCTTCATCGTGGCTCCGATCATCACGTCAGCGAAGGCGTGCGCCCAGGCGCTGGCCGAGGACATCGAGCACGGCACGCACGGCCGGCTCGACCTGTTCGTCGGTCAACGCCTGCTGTGAATTGAAGGTCAGCCGCACCGCCATGCTTTTCTCGCCCGGCGCCACCGACGAGCTTGCACTGGCGCCGGCCGTCGGCCGGTAGATGTCGAACAGCACGGCATTCTGCAGCAGGTCCTGCGTCGGCGCGGCCGCGATCGCCTGCATCAGTGCGGCATGCGTCACGGATTCGGCCACCACGACGGCGATGTCGCGTTCCACCGCCTGGTGCTTGGGCACCGGCCGCGCGGCCGGCAGGTCGCGTGCCTGCAGCGCGTCGAGATCGAGTTCGAACAGCATCGGCGCCGACGGCAGCTCCCAGCGCTGGCGCCAGCGCGGATGCAGTTCGCCCACCACGCCGACGGGCTTTCCGTCGACCAGCACGCGCGCGGCGCGGCCAGGGTGCAGCGCCGGATGGTCGACCGGCTCGAACGTCGCCACGCGCGGTGCCAGCAGCGCCTCGACGTCGCCCTTGACGTCATAGAAGTCGACGCGCTGCGGTTTGCCGTCCCAGCGCGCCTGTTCGACATCGCCCCAGGCCAGGCCACCAAGGCGCATCGGCTGGAGGATGCCGGGCACCGTGGTGTCGCCGCTGGCGACGGATGCGTCGCGCATGAACACGCGCCCCGCCTCGAACACGCGCACCCGCGCGGCCTTGCGGTCGATGTTGAACTTGAGCACCTGCAGCAGCGACCCGAGCAGCGACGAGCGCATCACGCTCATCTGGCTGGCGATGGGGTTGAGCAGGCGGATCGGGTCGGCGTTGCCGGCCAGTTCGATTTCCCAGTCGGCCTCGACGAAGCTGAAGTTGATGGTTTCCTGGTAGCCCAGCGCCGCCACGCGGTGGCGCAGCGCAAAGCGGCCGCGTTGCGTCTCCGAGCGTACGCGTGCGGTGATCGGCGCCAGAGGCGGATCGGTCGGCAGCTTGTCGTAGCCCACCAGGCGCGCCACCTCTTCGATCAGGTCTTCCTCGAGCGCCAGGTCGAAGCGGTGCGGCGGCGGGGTGACCGTCAGGGTGCCCTCGCCTTCGCGCAGCGCAAAACCCAGGCGGCCGAGCGCGTCGGCGCATTGCGCCTGCGTCAGCGGCATGCCGATGACCTTCGAAGCACGTGCCACGCGCAGCGTGACCGGCTGGGCCTCGGGCAGCTTGAGCGTCTGGTCGTCGATCGGCCCGGCACGGCCGCCGCAGATCGAGATGACCAGCGCGCTGATGCGTTCGATGATCTCCACCGTGCGGCTGGGGTCGACGCCGCGCTCGAAGCGGTGGCCGGCGTCGGTGGAGAAGTTGAACCGGCGCGAGCGCCCCTGGATCGCCTCGGGCCACCAGAAGGCGGCCTCGACGTAGATGTTGCGGGTGCTGTCGGACACCGCGGTGGCGTCACCGCCCATGATGCCGGCGAGCGATTCGACCTCGCGGTCGTCCGCGATCACGCCCACCTTGCCGTCGACGGTGACGGTGGTGCCGTTGAGCAGCTTGAGTTGCTCGCCGTCGCGGCCCCAGCGCACCGTCAGGCCGCCGTGGATCTTGTCGGCATCGAAGATGTGCGAGGGCTGCCCGTACTCGAACATGACGTAGTTCGACACGTCCACCAGCGGCGAGACGCTGCGCTGGCCGCAGCGCGCCAGGCGATCGACCATCCATGCGGGCGTGCGGGCCTGCGTGTCCACGCCCTGGATGACGCGACCAGAGAAGCGGCCGCACAGCTCAGGTGCCTCGACCTTGACCGGAAGGACCACGCCGTGCGCCACTTCGGCCGGGCGCACTGCGGGGGTCTTGAGCGGCGCGCCGGTCAGGGCCGACAGCTCGCGCGCGATGCCGTAGACGCTCAGCCCGTGCGCCAGGTTGGGCGTGAGCTTGAGGGTCAGCAGCATGTCGTCGAGCGACAGCACCTCGCGCACGTCGGCGCCGACCGGCGCATCTGGTGCCAGCTCGAGCAGGCCGCCGTGGTCCTCGTTGAGCTGCAGCTCGCTGGCCGAGCACAGCATGCCCTGGCTTTCCACGCCGCGCAGCTTGCCCAGCTTGATCTTGAAAGGCTTGCCGTCCTCGCCCGGCGGCAGTTCGGCGCCCACCAGCGCGCACGGCACCTTGATGCCGACGCGCGCGTTGGGCGCGCCGCAGACGATATTGAGCAGCGCGCCCTGGCCGGCGTCGACCTGGCACACGCGCAGGCGATCGGCGTTGGGATGCTGCACGGCCTCCTTGATCTCGCCCACCACCACCTTGGAGAAGGGGGGCGCGGCGGGACGGCGTTCTTCGACCTCGAAGCCGCCCATGGTCAACGTTTCGGCCAGTTGCTCGCTCGACAGCGGCGGATTGCAGAACTCGCGCAGCCAGGACTCGGGGAATTGCATTTGTCTTGAATAGAGTCAGTACGTTCGGGCGGAAGGCAGTGGCATCACTGCTGGAACTGCGACAGGAATCGCAGGTCGCCGTCGAAGAACAGGCGCAGGTCGTTGACGCCGTAGCGCAACATGGCCAGGCGGTCGATGCCCGAGCCGAAGGCGAAGCCGATGTGGCGCTCCGGGTCGAGGCCCATGTTGCGCACCACCTGCGGGTGCACCTGGCCGGAGCCGGAGACTTCCAGCCAGCGGCCGGCCAGCGGCCCCTGCTCGAACATGATGTCGATCTCGGCGCTCGGCTCGGTGAAGGGGAAATAGCTCGGCCGGAAGCGCAGCTTGAGCGCGTCGGTCTCGAAGAAGGTCCGGATGAAGTCCAGGTACATCACCTTCAAGTCCTTGAAGCTGACGTTCTCGCCGATCCACAGGCCCTCGACCTGGTGGAACATGGGCGAATGCGTGGCGTCGCTGTCCACGCGGTAGGTGCGCCCCGGCGCGATCACGCGGATGTCGGGCATGTGTGCCTGCCCGGCGTACTTGCGCGCGTGCGCCTGCGCATAGCGCACCTGCATCGGCGAGGTATGCGGGCGCAGGTTGAACAGCAGGCCGTCCTGGTCCTTCATGTCGACGTAGAACGTGTCCTGCATCGAGCGGGCGGGATGGTTCGGCGGGTTGTTGAGCGAGGTGAAGCTGTACCAGTCGGTCTCGATCTCGGGACCATCGGCGACGTCGAAGCCCATGCTCGAGAAGATCGCCTCGATGCGCTCCTGCGCGCGCGCCACCGGGTGCAGCCCGCCACCGGCACGGCGACGGCCGGGCAGCGTGACGTCGAGCGACTCGGCCCGCAACTGGGCATCGAGCTCGGCGTCGGCCAGGGCCTGGCGCCGCTCGGCAAGCGCCGCCTCGATCGCCTGCTTGGCCTGGTTGATGGCCGCGCCGCGGGTCTTCTTCTCGTCGACCGACAACTGCGCCATGCCCTTCATCAGCTCGGTGATGCGCCCGGACTTGCCGAGAAACTGGGCCTTGGCATTCTCGAGGTCGGCCGGCACGGCGGCCTGCGCGAAGGCGGCACGGGCGCTGTCGACCAGGGAGTCCAACTCGTTCATGGAATGGGTTCTGAGGGAAAGCGGGAGAAACAAAAAAAGGCTGGTGCTTCGAGCGAAGCGCCAGCCTTTGTACCGTGGACCCGGCAGGCCACCCGCGAGAGCGGCGCGCCGGGGTGCGGGATCAAGCAGCCAGCTTGGCCTTGACCTGCTCCACGATGCCGGCAAAAGCGGCCTTGTCGTGCACGGCGATATCGGCCAGGACCTTGCGGTCGATCTCGATACCGGCCTTGCGGATGCCGTTGGCGAACTGGCTGTAGGTCAGGCCCAGCTCACGTGCGGCAGCGTTGATACGCGCAATCCACAGCTGACGGAAAACGCGCTTCTTGTTGCGGCGATCACGGTAGGCGTACTGGCCCGCCTTCATCACCGCCTGCTTGGCGATACGGAAGACGTTGCCGCGACGACCGCGGAAGCCCTTGGCAAGGGCGAGAACCTTCTTGTGGCGGGCGCGAGCCGTTACACCACGTTTGACGCGAGGCATGTGTGTACTCCTTGTTCGTCGGGTTAGATGCCCATGCCGGGCAGCATGGCGGCCATCGAGACCATGTTGGTCTCATGCACCGTCACGGCACCACGCAGGTGGCGCTTGTTCTTGGTGGTCTTCTTGGTCAGGATGTGACGCTTGAAGGCTTGACCGCGCTTGACGGTGCCACCGGGACGAACGCGGAAACGCTTTTTCGCGCTGCTCTTGGTCTTCATTTTGGGCATTTGAATGCTCCTTTAATTTGTGCTCGTGAGGCGCCGTGGAGGGTTTCCGCGGACTTGCTGGCCCCGAGACACTTCTTCATCCCGCCCCCGCCGGCACCCTTGGAGGCACCGGCGTGGGCGAAATCCCTTCGATTCGAATTGCGAGCCACCCGAGGATGGCTCGCCACCCGCGGCTCAGGCCGAGGTGCTGGTCGCCGGTGCCGGCGTTGCAGCCGCAGCCGGCTCACCGGCCGGCTTGGCGCTACCGCCGCCCTTCTTGCGACCCGGGGCGATCATCATGATCATCTGGCGGCCTTCCAGCTTGGGGAACTGCTCCACCAGGATGGAATCGCCCAGATCGTCACGAATGCGCTGCAGCAGTGCCAGCCCCAGCTCCTGGTGCGTGATCTCGCGGCCCCGGAAGCGCAGCGTGATCTTGCACTTGTCGCCCTCTTCAAGAAAGCGCCGGATGTTGCGCATCTTGATGTTGTAGTCGCCATCGTCGGTACCAGGCCGGAACTTGATTTCCTTGACCTCGATGACCTTCTGCTTGGACTTCGCTTCTGCCGCCTTCTTCTGCTCGTGGTACTTGAACTTCCCGTACTCGATCAGCCGGCAGACGGGCGGCGTGGCCGCCGAAACGACTTCCACCAGATCCACGTCGTGATCGCCCGCCAGGCGCAATGCCTCGGCCAGCGGAACGACGCCCAACTGTTCGTTGTCGGGCCCGATCAGGCGAACTTCCGGGGCCATGATCTCCCGGTTCAGGCGGTGCTGCCGTTCCTCACGGTGGCGGCGGTCGCGAAATGCAGTAGCGATGGTCTCGATCCTTTTAATCAAACGGTCGCGGCGAACGACCAAAAGCCGCCCCGGCGCATGCCCACAACCGTTGAATCGACAGGGCCGTGCCTGGGGCGCGGCCTGGAATCAACGCTTGAGTTGAACGTCCTGCTCGATCCTTTTGACAAAGTCTTCGAGGGACATTGCACCGAGGTCTATGTTGCCCCGGGCACGCACTGCGACGGCACCAGACTCCCGTTCCTTGTCGCCCACGACGAGGATGTAGGGAAGCTTTTGCAACGAATGCTTGCGTATTTTATACGTAATCTTCTCGTTGTGCAGATCCAGCTGGACCCTAAGCCCTTGATTCTGCAACGCTTTTGTTACTTGCGCGGCGTATTCGGCCTGTCCTTCGCTGATATTGAGCACCGCAACCTGCACCGGCGCGAGCCATGCGGGCATCGCGCCGGCGTGGTGTTCGATCAGCATTCCGATGAAGCGCTCCAGGCTGCCGACGATGGCGCGGTGGAGCATGATGGGCGTGGCCCGCCCGCTGGATTCGGTCACGTATTCGGCGCCCAGGCGCTCGCCCATGTTCGGGTCCACCTGGATCGTGCCACACTGCCACTGGCGGCCCAGCGCGTCGCGCAGCGTGTATTCCAGCTTCGGGCCGTAGAAGGCGCCGTCGCCGGGCGCGATCTGAAACTCGACGCCCGACCGGCGCAGCGACTCCATCAGGGCGTTCTCCGCCTTGTCCCACCACTCGTCGGTGCCGATGCGCGCTTCGGGCCGCGTGGCCACCTTGTACAGGATGTCGGTGAAGCCGAAGTCGGCGTACACCTTCTGCAACTGCGCCGTGAAGGCGCCGCATTCGTCCAGGATCTGGTCTTCCGTGCAGAAGATGTGCCCGTCGTCCTGCGTGAAGCCGCGCACCCGCATGATGCCGTGCAGGCCGCCCGAGGGCTCGTTGCGGTGGCACTGGCCGAATTCGCCGTAGCGAAGCGGCAGGTCGCGGTAGCTGCGCAGGTCGCTCTTGAAGATCAGCACGTGCCCCGGGCAGTTCATCGGCTTGAGCGCATAGTCGCGCTTTTCCGACTCCGTGATGAACATGTTCTCGCGGTAGTTCTGCCAGTGGCCCGTCTTCTCCCACAGGCTCTTGTCGAGAATCTGCGGGCCCTTGACCTCCTGGTAGCCGGTGTCGCGGTAGACCTGCCGCATGTACTGCTCGACCGCCTGCCAGATGGCCCAGCCCTTGGGGTGCCAGAACACCACGCCGGGCGCCACGTCGTCGATGTGGAACAGGTCCAGCTCGCGGCCGAGCCTGCGGTGGTCGCGCTTCTCGGCCTCCTCGATGCGCTGGATGTAGGCATCGAGCTGCTTCTTGTCGGCCCAGGCCGTGCCGTAGATGCGCTGCAGCTGCTCGTTGCGCGAGTCGCCGCGCCAGTAGGCACCGGCCAGCTTCGTGAGCTTGAACACCTTCAGGAAGCGCGTGTTCGGCACGTGCGGGCCGCGGCACATGTCGACGTATTCCTGGTGGTAGTACAGGCCCATGGCCTGCTCGTCGGGCATGTCCTCGACCAGGCGCAGCTTGTAGTCCTCGCCGCGCGACTGGAACACCTCGATCACCTCGGCGCGCGGCGTCATCTTCTTGACCACGTCGTAGTCCTGGGCGATGAGCTCGCGCATGCGCTGCTCGATGGCGGCCATGTCCTCGGGCGTGAACGGGCGCTCGTACGAGATGTCGTAGTAGAAGCCTTCCTCGATCACCGGGCCGATCACCATCTTGGCCGTCGGATAGAGCTGCTTGACGGCGTGGCCCACCAGGTGCGCCGTGGAGTGGCGGATGATCTCCAGCCCTTCGTCGTCCTTGGGCGTGATGATCTGCACGCGGGCGTCGTGGTCGACCAGGTCGCTGGCATCGACCAGCCGGCCGTCGACCTTGCCGGCTACCGTCATCTTGGCCAGGCCCGGGCCGATGGACTGGGCGATGTCGGCCACGGACACCGGGCCGGGGTATTCGCGCTGCGAGTTGTCGGGAAGCGTGATCTGGATCATGGAAAACCTCTGCGGAAAACAAAAAAGGCGCGGTATGGACCGCGCCTTTCATCAGGTATGACGCTGGCGAACGCCAGCCGAGCGCGGCCTAGCGGCCTGCCCCCGTGTCGGGGAGAAGGCCTGACGTCTGCCAGGTAGTTCGCGGTGTCATAACCGGATGTGCCTTTCTCGCTCTTGCTGAAATGACAAGCCCCGCAGGCTGCGGGAAGCCGACCATTGTAGCCAAGCGTCTCCGGATTCGTGCGGCACGGCGCGGCAGCCGGCCTGGCCACCATGAAAAAAGCCCGGCGCAAGCGCCGGGCCGAACGTGACAGCAGCCGTCGGTTCGTCGACCGATCAGCCAATCCGCATGCCGATCAGTGGAACTGCTCTTCCTCGGTCGAACCGGTCAGCGCCTTGACGGAGGACGAGCCGCCCTGCACCACGGTGGTGACGTCGTCGAAATAGCCGGCGCCGACTTCCTGCTGGTGCGAAACGAAGGTGTAGCCCTGTTCGCGGGCGGCGAACTCGGGTTCCTGCACCATCTCCACGTAGTGCTTCATGCCTTCGCCGCGGGCATAGGCGTGCGAGAACTTGAAGGTGTTGTACCAGTTGCTGTGAATGCCGGCCAGCGTGATGAACTGGTACTTGTAGCCCATGGCCGAGAGCTCGTCCTGGAATGAAGCGATGGTCTTGTCGTCCAGGTGCTTCTTCCAGTTGAACGACGGCGAGCAGTTGTACGACAGCAGCTTGCCGGGGAACTTGGCATGCATCGCATCGGCGAACTCGCGCGCAAAGCCGAGGTCGGGCGTGCCGGTCTCGCACCACACCAGGTCGGCCACTTCGGCGTAGGCCAGTCCGCGGCTGATGGCCTGCTCCAGGCCGTTCTTGACGCGATGGAAGCCTTCCTGCGTGCGCTCGCCGGTCAGGAACGGCTTGTCGTTGGCGTCGTGGTCGGACGTGATCAGGTTGGCCGCCTCGGCGTCGGTACGGGCCAGCACGATGGTCGGCACGCCCATCACGTCGGCCGCGAAACGGGCCGCCTGCAGCTTCTCAACGGCCTCCTGCGTCGGCACCAGCACCTTGCCGCCCATGTGGCCGCACTTCTTCACGGCGGCCAGCTGGTCCTCGAAGTGCACGCCGGCGGCGCCGGCGGCGATCATGTTCTTCATCAGCTCGAAGGCGTTCAGCACGCCACCGAAGCCGGCTTCGGCATCCGCCACGATCGGCAGGAAGAAGTCGATGAAGTCCTTGTCACCCGGGTTCGCACCACGGCCCCACTGAATCTCGTCGGCACGCTTGAAGGTGTTGTTGATGCGGCGGACCATCGCCGGCACCGAGTCGTAGGCGTAGAGCGACTGGTCGGGGTACATGGTCTCGGAGGTGTTGCCGTCGGCGGCCACCTGCCAGCCGGACAGGTAGACGGCCTCGAGGCCGGCCTTGGCCTGCTGCAGGGCCTGGCCGCCGGAGATGGCGCCGAACGAGTTGACGTAGCCCTTCTTGGCGCCGCCGTTGATCAGCTCCCAGAGCTTCTCGGCGCCGCGGCGGGCCAGGGTGTGCTCGATCGGCACCGAGCCGCGCAGGCGCACCACGTCGGCGGCGCTGTAATTGCGCTTGATGCCCTTCCAGCGGGGGTTCGTGGCCCAGTCTTTTTCCAGGGCGGCAATCTGCTGTTCGCGGCTGAGTTGTTCGGTCAGGGTTTGGGGCATGGTCACTCCGAAGGTTGAGGATGGTTTGGTGAGCGTTCGGCCCTGAGGCCATGACCAAACTGTAGCGCCGGCGACGAGTCTTATGTCTTATATAAGACTATTTTTTATCCAAGCAAAATCAACAGGTTAGAAAGATATTTCTCAATGCGGCACGACTTTTCTTGTATTGAGAAATTTTGACGCGCTGCAACACGGCATCGTTTCATGATGCGCAAGCGCTTTTTGCGATCGCAAACCGGTGCTGGACGAACCGCCTCACACGACCGCCCTTCGCGCTCGTTCAGCGGCCGGCCATCCAGTCGCCGCTCGCGATCACCTGCCGCCCGCGGATGTGGCTGGCGTTGATCTCGTAGACCAGGCAAATGATGGACCGGCCGCCGACGTCGACCGCCAGTTCGCACCGACGGTACTCACCGGTGCCTTCGGCATGCACACCTTCGAGCAGATCGAGCTGCGCCTCGACTCCCGCGTCGATCCGCCACACTTCGCCGAATACCTGCCCCGGCCCATCCAGCCTGACTCCCGGGTAGGCGCCCAGGTCGTACAGCGTGCCGGCAATGCACCCCTGGCCGACGAATTGCGGCGGCGGCCGAAAGCGCCTGATGTCGTTGCGGCCTCCGGCGCGCAGCGTTCCATAGACGAACACGCAGCGTGCTGCAGGCGCGACGGGCGGGGCTTCGGGCATCATCGGCCAAGTGTCCTGCATCGCCGCTCCCGCCGATTGACCTCCTCCGCGCACCCTCCCCGACTCGTCGCCTATGGCTGCCTCGCACTCAGCATGTCGCTGGTGGGCTGCTACGTGGCGTTGTCCAAGCCGCTGGTGGCGGCCATCCCCGTGCTGCTGCTGGCCTGGCTGCGCTTCGGCATCGCCGCGCTGGCCATGCCGCACTGGCTGCGCCGGCCGGCCGACGAGGCGCCCATGACCCGCCGCACGCGCGGGCTGGTGTTCCTCGAATCGTTCCTGGGCAACTTCCTGTTTTCGATCTGCATGCTGTTCGGTGTGAGCATGACCAGCGCCGTCTCGGCAGGCGTGATCATGGCCGCCATTCCGGCGATGGTGGCGCTGATCAGCTGGATCTTCCTGCGCGAGCGCATCACGCCGCGCGTGATGTCGGCCATTGCCTGCGCCGCCCTGGGCATCGCGCTGCTCGCCCTGGCGCCCGCGCACGGACATGCATCCGCCGCGGCCGGCGAGGCGCCGCGCACCCTGCCGTGGCTGGGCAACCTGCTGGTTTTCTGCGCGGTGCTGTGCGAGGCGGCGTACGCGGTCATCGGCAAGTCGCTCACCGGCAAGCTGGGGCCGCGGCGCATCTCATCACTGATCAACCTGTGGGGCTTCGTGCTGTCCACGCCCTTCGGCATCTGGCTTGCGCTGCACTTCGACTTCGGCGGCGTCCGGCCCGCACTGTGGGCGTTGCTGGTGGTCTACGCGTTGGCCGCCAGCATCTGGACGGTGTGGCTCTGGATGACCGGATTGCGTAGCGTGCCGGCCTCGCAGGCGGGCGTCTTCACGGTGCTGCTGCCGGTCAGCGCGGCGCTGGTCGGCGTGCTGGTTCTGGGCGAACAACTCACCGCGCTGCAGCTGGCGGCCTTCGGTGCGGCCCTGCTCGGCGTGGTGCTCGCGACATGGCCGGGCCGCAAGGGCCTGCGCGCCCCCGCGGCGCACCCCCTGCTTCCCTCTGAAAAAAACAACAGCTCCCAATGAAAAACTGCGTCTCTCCCTTGGAAACGCGATTCTTCTCCCTTAGCATGCGAAATTGCCAGTGAAGAGTTGTTCTTTCATTGGTGAGAACTCAGTCAAATAAAGGAAAGCAACCATGGCAACTGCAAAGAAGGCTCCGGCCAAGAAAGCGCCGGCAAAGAAGGCCGCTCCCGCCAAGAAGGCGGCGGCTCCCGCGAAGAAGGCCGCTCCGGCCAAGAAGGCTGCGCCGGCGAAGAAGGCTGCGCCCGCCAAGAAGGCCGCTCCGGCCAAGAAGGCTGCGCCCGCCAAGAAGGCCGCGCCCGCCAAGAAGCGCACGCCCAACGCCGCCTTCATGAAGGCGCTGGCGCCGAGCCCCGCGCTGGCTGCCGTCGTCGGCTCGTCGCCGCTGCCGCGCACCGCCATCGTCAGCAAGCTGTGGGACTACATCAAGAAGAACAACCTGCAGGACAAGGCCAACAAGCGGATGATCAACGCCGACGCCAAGCTCAAGGAAATCTTCGGCAAGGCCCAGGTCTCGATGTTCGAACTCGCCGCCCTGATCGGCAAGCACGTCAAGTAAGGCGCGCCCGGGCGGTCGATCTTTCCACCCGCCCTCCCTCGGAAAAAAGCCGGCTTGCGCCGGCTTTTTTCATGGCCCGGCGGCTGCGGGGCAGTTCAGCCGGCGCCGCGCGCCTCGGCCGCCTCGGTGATCGAATCGAGCGTGCCGCGGGTGGTGATGACCTGCGGATCGAGTGCAACCTCGATCAGCGTGCCGGTGTCGGCCGCCAGCGCGCGTTGCAGCGCCGCCTCGAAATCGGCCGTGCGCGCCACCCGCTCGGCGGCATAGCCGTAGGCACGCGCGAGCGCGCAGAAGTCCGGATTCGACAGCCGCGTGCCGCTCTCGTGGCGCGGGTACTCGCGCTCCTGGTGCATGCGGATGGTGCCGAACATGCCGTTGTTGAGCAGCAGCACGATGCTCTTGCCGCCATGCTGCGCCGCGGTGGCCAGCTCCTGCCCGTTCATCAGGAAGTCGCCGTCGCCGGCAATGGTGAACGCCACGCGGCCGGTCAGCAGGTTGGCGGCGATGCCGGCGGGCACGCCGTAGCCCATGGCGCCGCCGGTGGGCGCCAGCTGCGTCTTGTGGCCCTTGGCCAGGCCATGGAAGCGGAAGTACCGATGCACCCAGCTCGCGAAGTTGCCCGCGCCGTTGGTCAGCACCGCGTCCTGCGGCAGGTGCTTCTGCAGCAGCGCAACCACCGCGGCCATGTCCACCGCGCCGCGCGGTGCGTCGGCCGGCAACCCGGCCAGGGGCTGCGGCTGCAGGTTGGCCAGGTAGTCGGCCTGGGCGGCGGCGGTCCAGTCTTCCCAAGGCAATTCGGTCGGCGCGGAAAGCACTTCCAGGCTGCGCGCGGCGGCGCTCATGCCGGCATTGATGGCCAGGTCGGCCCGGTAGACGCGGTTCAGCTCCTCGGCGCTGGCATGGATGTGCACCAGCTTCTGCGCCGGGCGCGGCGCCGCCAGCAGGGTGTAGCCGCTGGTGGTCATCTCGCCCAGCCGCGCACCGATGGCGATGACGAGGTCGGCGTCCTTGATGCGCTGCGCCAGCTTCGGGTTGATGCCGATGCCGACGTCGCCCGCGCACAGCGGGTGGTGGTTGTCGAAAGTGTCCTGGAAGCGGAAGGCGTTGCCCACCGGCAGCCGCCAGTTCTCGGCAAAGCGCTGCAGCGCCTGCGCCGCCTGCGGTGTCCAGCCGCTGCCGCCGGCAATGACGAAGGGCCGGCGCGCAGCCAGCAGCATCTCGCGCAGGCTGCGCAGCGCGCCCGGGTCGCTCCAGGGCTGCACCGCCTCGATCCGCGGCAGCGGCCGCGCCGCGACCCGGCGGGCGAGCATGTCCTCCGGCAGCACCAGCACGACCGGGCCGGGCCGGCCGTTCATCGCGGTGGCGAACGCGCGCTGGATGTACTCGGGGATGCGCTCGGCATCGTCGATGCGCTCCACGCGCTTGGCGAACCCCTTGGTGCTGGGCCCGAAGAAGCTGCCGTAGTCCACTTCCTGGAAGGCCTCCCGGTCGCGGAAGTCGCCGCCCACGTCGCCGACGAACAGCACCATCGGCGTCGAGTCCTGGAAGGCGGTGTGCACGCCGATCGATGCATTCGTGGCCCCCGGCCCGCGGGTGACGAAGCACACGCCGGGCCGCCCGGTGAGCTTGCCCTGCGCCTCGGCCATGAAGGCGGCGCCGCCTTCCTGGCGGTTGACGACGAAGCGGATGCGCTCCTGCTCGGCATGGAACCCGTCGAGCACCGCGAGAAAACTCTCCCCGGGGACGCCGAAGGCCGTGTCCACCCCCTGCTCGATCAGGCATTGGACGATGAGGTGACCGGCTGCTGTGGTGCTTTCCTGCTGCATGTGCGTGGCTTGTCGAAGTTCGTTGCGTGAGGCTGGCAGGCATTATCCAGCGCAGCGCCGCATGCATCGGTATTGCCCGGGATGGTCCACAATTCACTAAACGGTTAAAACGAACCCATGAACGACACAACCCCGGAGCCGCGGTCGCGCAATGCCGACCGCTCGCAGCAAGCCATCCTGGAGGCCGCGCGCGAAGAGTTCTCCCTGCATGGCCTGGCCGGCGCCCGGGTGGACCGCATCGCCGAGCGGGCAGACGTCAACAAGCGCCTGATCTACTACTACTTCGGCAGCAAGGACGACCTGTTCCTGGCGGTGCTCGAAGGCGTGTACGCCGACATCCGCGCGGCCGAGAAGAAGCTCCACCTGCTCGAGCTGTCGCCGCCGGAGGCCATCGCGCGCCTGACGGAATTCACCTGGAACTACTATCTCGAGCACCCGGAGTTCATCACGCTGCTCAACAGCGCCAATCTGCACCAGGCGCGCCATCTCGCCAAATCCCAGCGGGTGCGGGAGATGAACTCGCCGCTGATCCAGACACTGGGGGAGATCCTGGAGCAGGGCCGCCGAGACGGCGTGCTGCGCGGCGGCATCGACCCGGTCCAGCTGTACATCTCCATCGCCGGCCTGGCCTACTTCTACCTGTCGAACAACCACACGCTGTCGGCCATCTTCGGGCGCGACCTGATGACCCGCAAGGCGCACGCGGAACGGCTCTCCCACATGCGCGACGTCGTTCTAGGGTATGTCCTGAGGGACTGAGCCTCACAGTTCGTTGACACAGTTTCCAGCCTTCCTAGAATTAACCTTCTAGTGAATTAAAAGAACGGAGACTGTTCATGCATGCCGCAAGAAGCCTGGCGCGCCGCGCCTTCGTGATCACGCTGATGGCCGCCGCCAGCGGGGCCGCCCTGGCCCAGTGGAAGCCGACGCACCCGATCAATCTGATCGTTCCATGGGCCGCCGGCGGCTCGACCGACCAGGTCACTCGCGTGACCGCCGCGGAGCTCGAGAAGGCGCTTGGCCAGACCATCGTGATCGTCAACCAGCCCGGCGCTTCCGGTGCCATCGGCACCAAGAGCGCGCTGGATGCCCCGAAGGACGGCTACACCTGGACCGCCGGCGCGGCGCAGGATCTGGGCGCCTACCAGGCGCTCGGCTCGGTGAACACGAGCATCAAGGACTGGCACCTGTTCCTCAATGTCGCCAACATCCAGGTCATCGGCGTCAACCCGTCGCGCCCCTGGAAGACGCCCAAGGAACTGCTCGACGACATGAAGGCCAAGCCGGGCCAGATCAGCGTGGCGACTGCCGGCGTCACCTCGGCGGCGCACAACGCCATGGACCAGATCGTCAAGGCCACCGGCGTGAAGTACAAGGAAGTCTCGTACGACGGCGGCAACCCGGCGGTCGTGGCCACGGTGGCCGGCGAGGCCGACCTGACGACGCAACTGGCCGTCGAGCAGGCGGACATGATCCGCGGCAAGCGCCTGCGTCCGCTGGCGACCGTGAGCGACAAGCCGCTGGAACTGGAAGGCTACGGCACCATCCCGCCGCTGTCGCAGACGGTGCCCGGCTTCACCGCGCCGGCCAACTACTTCGGCATCTTCCTGCCCAAGGGCGTGCCGGATGAAGTGGTGAAGACGCTGGAAAAGATCTGGGCCGAGCAGATCACCAAGAGCGAGGCGCTCAAGAAATACGCGACTTCGCGCGGCGCGCTGTTCGACCCGCAATATGGCGAGGCGGCCCAGAAGGCCGTGTTCCCGGCGGTGCAGAGCAACGTGTGGAACCTGCACGCCGGCGGCAAGACCAAGGTGTCGCCGGACACGGTGGGCATCGCCAAGCCTTGAGCGACGCCATGAGCAAGGTCGGGCACGAATCCGAGGAGGGAGACCACGACAAGGTCAGCCCTCCGCGCTCGGACTTCCGGGATGCCGTCGCCTGGACCGGGCTCGGGGTGGTCACGCTGATCGGGTCGATCCGCATGGACCGGCTCGAGTCGCAGAACATCAACCCGGTGACCATCCCCGGGCTGCTGCCCGGGCTGCTCGGGCTGGGCATGGTGCTGCTCGGCCTTGTGCTGGCGCTGCGCAGCTGGCGGCGCGGCGCGTTCACGCTGGCCGAGGTTCCGGCCGATCCGCTGCATCGGGAACAGCGCAAGCGGGTCGCCATCGCGATCGCCCTGTGCGTTGGTTACTCGGTGGTGCTGATCGGCCATGGGCTGCCGTTCTGGCTGGCCTCGTCGATCTACGTCACGGTGTCCATCCTGGTGTTTCGCCGCATCAGCCCGAACCCGGCCGAGCGCGGCCTGCCGCCGCGCATCATCGCCCGCGCACTGGTCATCGGCGTGTCCGCCTCGGTGATCACCTGGCTGGTGTTCGAGCGGCTGTTCCTCGTGCGCCTGCCCTGACCTGCGCCCGGGCCGTCGCCCGCTGCCTTTCTTCTCACCCTTTCGCTTTTCACAAGGTCCGACGATGCTCCAGGGACTGCAAGATCTCGGCGCCGCCTATCTCAGCTTCTTCAACCCGATGACCCTGCTGTACGGGCTGGGCGGCGCGTTCGTGGGCATCGTGATGGGCATCCTGCCCGGCCTGTCGGCCACGCTGGCCATCGCGCTGCTGACGACGCTGACGATCAAGCTGGGCACCAACGACGCCATCCTGGTGCTCATCTGCTCGTATGTCGGCGCGCTGTACGGCGGCTCGCGCACTGCCATCCTGCTGAACATCCCCGGCACGGCGGCGAACGCCGCCTCCTGCGCCGACGGCTATGCGCTCGCCCAGCAGGGACAGGCCGGGCGCGCCATCGGCATCGCCACCTCGGGCGCCTTCGTCAGCACCCTGATCGGCGTGGTCTGCCTGGCGCTGTTCACGCCCCTGCTGGCCGAGGTGGCCTTGCAGTTCGGCGCCTTCGAGTTCTTCTGGCTCACGCTGTTCGGCGTGACCTTGTCGGGCAGCATCGTCGGCGGCGATCCGCTCAAGGGCTGGCTGATGGGGCTGCTGGGCCTGCTGATCGCGCAGATCGGACAGGAGAGCCTGTACGCCTACGACCGCTTCACCTTCGGATGGGACGAACTGTCCGGCGGCATCTCTCTCATCCCGGCGCTGGTGGGCGCCTTCGGCCTGGCGGAAGTCCTCACCACGCTGTCGGACCCGATCGAGCGCAAGATCGTCGAGCTCAGGGACTCGGTTCTGCCGCGCTTTCGCGAAGTCGTGCAGTACCGCTGGACGGTACTGCGCTCGGGCATCATCGGCGTGCTCACCGGCCTGCTGCCGGGCGTCGGAGAAGACGCCGGCGCCTGGATGTCCTATGCCGCCGCCAAGTCGGTCAGCAAGGAGAAAGAGAAGTTCGGCAAGGGCTCGATCGACGGCCTGATGGCCGCGGAGACCGGCGACATGGCGTCCATCCCGGGGCACATCATTCCCTCGCTGGCCCTGGGCATTCCGGGCTCCGCGCCGTCGGCGGTGCTGATGGCCGCGATGATCATCCACGGCGTGCAACCGGGCCCGATGCTGATGATCCAGCATCCGCACTTCATCTACCACGTGGTGGCCATGACCACCCTGGCGTCGGTCGCCATCCTCGTGTTCGGGCTGTTCGGGGTGCGCCCGCTGCTGCACGTGCTGAAGGTGCCGCGCGGCATCCTGATGCCGATCGTGTTCCTGCTGTGCACCGTGGGCGCATTCGCATCCGCCTCGCGCCTGTTCGACGTCTACGCGATGCTGGCCATCGGCATCGGCGCGTACTTCCTGCGCCGGCGCGGCTACGAGATGGCCCCGCTGGTGCTCGGCCTGGTGCTCGGCCCGCTGCTGGACAAGAGCCTGCGGCGCGGCCTGGTGCTGTCGGACGGCAGCCTCGGCCCGTTCTTCACCCGGCCCATCGCGATGGCGTTCGCGGCCGTGACCATCTTCACCATCCTGCTCTACGTGCCGGCCTTCAAGGCCTTCGTGCAGCGCATCCGTGGCGCCATCGGCAACGCCCTGCGCGGCATGGTCCACCGCGGCGCCTGAAAGCCCACCGTGAACATCGCGCTTTGCAACGAGGTCCTGCAGCCGCTGCCGTTCGAGGCCCAGTGCCGGCTTGCCGCCGGCCTCGGCTACGACGGGCTCGAAGTGGCGCCCTTCACGCTGGCGGACGACCCCACGCGCATCACCGACGCCGAGGCCGCCGCATACGCGCGCGTGGCGGCCGATCATGGTCTTCGCATCACCGGCCTGCACTGGCTGCTGGTGGCGCCGGACGGCCTGTCGATCGTCAGTGACGACGCGCGGCTGCGCGAGCGCACCGTCGGCGTCATGTCGCGACTGGTCGAGTTGTGCGCCGCCATGGGCGGACGCTACCTGGTCCACGGCTCGCCCAAGCAACGCTCCGTACCGGCGGGAACCAGCGCCGGGCAGGCCCGGGACAGGGCCCGCGAATGCCTGGCCCAGGCCGCGCAGCGCGCGCAGGACTGCGGCGTCACCTACGTGCTCGAGCCGCTGTCGCGCCGCGAGACCGACCTGGTCAACACCGTCGAGGAGGCCGTGCAGATGGTGCGCGAAGTCGGCTCCCCTGCCCTGCGCACGATGATCGACTGCAGCGCCGCCGGGCAGACCGAGAACGAATCCGTGGCGGCCCTGATCGAGCGCTGGATGCCCACCGGGCACATCGCGCACGTGCAGGTCAACGACCCCAACCGCCAGGGCCCCGGCCAGGGCGACATGGCTTTCGCGCCGATCCTGCGCGCCCTGCTGGCCATGCGGCGCCAGGGCCACTACGACGGCGTCATCGCCGTGGAACCATTCGACTACCGCCCCGACGGGCCCGGCTGCGCTGCGCGCGCCATCGGCTACCTGCGCGGCATCCTGGAAGGACTGGACGATGCGCGCTGAGGCCCAACGTTTCTCGGTGGCCGAGGTCGAGCTTTACGAGCGGCCGGTGAACCTGCGCCTGCCGTTCCGCTTCGGCGTCGTCACGCTCACCCACTGCCCGCAGGCGTTCGTGCGTGCGCGCATCGTGTTGCCAGACGGCCGCAGTGCCTGGGGCGGCGCCGCCGAACTCATGGCCCCCAAGTGGTTCGACAAGAACCTCGCGCTGTCGAACGAGGACAACTTCGACCAGTTGCGCACGTCGATGCGGATGGCGCGCGAGGCCTACACCGCGGACGCGGCGCCGCAGGCCGCGTTCGATCACTTCGCCGCACACTACGCGCCCTTGATCGCCTCGGCTGGCGCGCAAGGCCTCAACCCGCTCATCGCCTGCTACGGTCCGGCCCTGCTCGACCGTGCCCTGCTCGATGCCCTGTGCCGGGTGCAGGGCCTGTCCTTCTACGCCGCCGTGCGCGGCAACGTCGTGGGCATCGATGGCCGGCTGGCTGCCGACCTGCAGGGCTTCGACATTGCGGCCTTCCTGTGCAGCCTTGCGCCGTCGGACCACATCGCGCTGCGCCATACGGTGGGCCTGGTGGACCCGATCACGTCGGCTGACGTCGACGCGCCGGTGAACGACGGCCTGCCGCAGACGCTCGAGCAGGTGGTGGCTGCCACCGGCTGCCGCCACTACAAGCTCAAGGTCAGCGGGCAGATCGAGGCGGACATCGATCGGCTGTCGCGCATCGCGCAGGTGCTGGCGCCGGTGCCGGACCTGATCGTCACGCTCGACGGCAACGAGCAGTTCACCGACGCGCAGGCCGCCGCGGCCTTCTGGCAGCAGGTGCGCGCTACGCCGCAGCTCGAGCAGCTGGCCGCGCGCACCCTCTACATCGAGCAACCGCTGCCGCGCGCCATCGCACTCGACGCCGACGTGCGCCCTCTGGCCGCCATGCGGCCGGTGCTGATCGACGAGTCGGACGGCACGCTCGATGCCTTTCCGCGCGCCCTCGCCCAGGGCTACACGGGCGTGTCGAGCAAGCAATGCAAGGGCATCTACCGCTCGCTGCTCAACGCGGCCCGCTGTCGGCAGCGCAACGATCGCGCCGGTGCCGCGGCCTGCTTCATGTCGGCCGAGGACCTGACCACGCAGGCTGGCCTGGCCGTGCAGCAGGACCTGGCGCTCGTGAACCTGATCGGCCTGGGCCACGTCGAGCGCAACGGCCACCACTACGTCGACGGTTTTGCCGGCCAGGGCGCGTCCCTGGCCGAAAGCCGGGCCTTTGCACAGGCGCAGCCGGGCCTGTACGAAGCGTCGGCAGACGCCGTCCGCCTGCGGGTGAGGAACGGGCGCCTCGACCTGCATTCACTCGACGCACCGGGGTTCGCCACGGGCGCTTATCCCGACTGGGCCAGTCTCGAGCCCTTGCACCCGACAGCCGACTGACGACCCGCACCCGCGCGCAGCCGCTCCCCTATCCACACTAGAACCTGCACACCATGGCTACTCAACGACTCGGACTCATCATGCACGGCGTCACCGGACGCATGGGCATGAACCAGCACCTGATCCGCTCCATCTGCGCGATCCGCGCCCAGGGCGGCGTGACCCTCTCCAACGGCGACAAGGTCATGCCCGACCCGATCCTGATCGGCCGCAACGCCGAGAAGATCGAGGCACTCGCCAAGGCGCACGGCATCGCCCGCTGGGGTACCGACCTGGACGCCGCGCTGGCCAATCCGGACGACACCGTGTTCTTCGACGCCGGCACCACGCAGATGCGCCCCACGCTGCTGGCCAAGGCGATCCGCGCCGGCAAGCACGTCTACTGCGAGAAGCCCATCGCCACCAACCTCAACGAGGCCGTGGAGATCGCGCGCCTGGCCGACGAAGCCGGCCGCACCAAGGGCCTCAAGCACGGCGCCGTGCAGGACAAGCTGTTCCTGCCGGGCCTGCGCAAGCTCGACATGCTGCGCCGCGCCGGCTTCTTCGGCCGCATGCTCAGCGTGCGCCTGGAGTTCGGCTACTGGGTGTTCGAAGGCGACCTGCAACCGATCCAGCGCCCGAGCTGGAACTACCGCAAGGAAGACGGCGGCGGCATGATCCTCGACATGATGTGCCACTGGCGCTATGTGCTGGACAACCTGTTCGGCGAAGTGAAGTCGGTCAGCTGCCTGGGCACCACCCACATTCCCAAGCGTTGGGACGAGGACGGCAAGCCGTACGAGGCCACCGCCGACGACGCCGCCTACGCCACCTGCGAGCTGACCGGCCACAACGGCGAGCCGGTGATCGCGCAGATCAACATGAGCTGGGTCACGCGGGTGCGGCGCGACGACCTGGTGACCTTCCACGTCGACGGCACCGACGGCTCGGCCGTGGCCGGCCTGTCGAGCTGCCGCGCCCAGTCGCGCGTGGCCACGCCCCGCCCGGTATGGAACCCGGACGAGAAGCAGACGATGAACTTCTTCGACCAGTGGCAGGAGATCCCGGACAGCCAGGTCTACGACAACGGCTTCAAGATCCAGTGGGAGCACTTCATCCGCCACGTGGTCGAAGACGCACCCTACAAGTGGACCCTGCCCGAAGGCGCCAAGGGCGTGCAGCTGGTCGAGGCCGCACTCGAGAGCTGGCAGGAACGCCGCTGGATCGACGTGCCGGCCCTCCAGGTCTGAGGCGGGAGCACGGCATGGCGCTCACCCTGACCCTTCCCGCCGCCGGCGGCGCGCTCGCGCCCTACACGCTGCAAGGCAGCGTGCCGCAACGGCCTCCGGCGGGCCTGAAGTTCAACCGCATCGCCTATTCGGCGGCGCACGTGGTGGCAGATCCGCTGGCCGCGGTCGACCCCTGGCTCACCGCGGCCATCGACTGGGACGCGACCATCGCCTACCGCCGCCACCTGTGGTCGCTCGGCCTGGGCGTGGCCGAGGCGATGGACACCGCGCAGCGCGGCATGGGCCTGGACTGGCCCACGTCGCTCGAGCTGATCCGCCGCTCGCTGGAAGCCGCGCGCGACGTGCCCGGCGCCATCGTCGCCTCGGGCTGCGGCACCGATCATCTCGACCTCGATGCCGTCAAGAGCGTGGACGACGTCATCCGCGCCTATGAAGAGCAGATGGCCGCCATCGAAGGCCTGGGCGGCAAGCTCATCATCATGGCCAGCCGCGCGCTGGCACGCGTTGCGCGCGGGCCGGCCGACTACGAGCGCGTGTACGACCGCGTGCTGCGCCAGGCCAGGCAACCGGTGATCCTGCACTGGCTGGGCGACATGTTCGACCCCGCCCTGGCCGGCTACTGGGGTACCGCGAACCTCGACGCCGCCATGAACACCGCGCTGGACGTGATCGCCGCACGGGCCGACAAGGTGGACGGCATCAAGATCTCGCTGCTGGACAAGGACAAGGAAATCGCCATGCGCCGGCGCCTGCCGGCCGGCGTGCGCATGTACACCGGCGACGACTTCAACTATGCCGAGCTGATCGCCGGCGACGCCTTCGGCACGGAGCCCACGCATGGCAGGAGCGATGCGCTGCTGGGCATCTTCGACGCCATCGCGCCGGCGGCCAGCGCCGCCTTGGGCGCACTGGCGAGCGGCGACGAAGCGCGCTTCCACGCCATCCTGGGCCCGACGGTGCCGCTGTCGCGCCACATCTTTGCCGCGCCGACGCGCTTCTACAAGACCGGGGTGGTGTTCATGGCCTGGCTCAACGGCCACCAGTCGCACTTCACAATGGTCGGCGGCCAACAGAGCACCCGGTCGCTGCAGCACCTGTCGGAACTGTTCCGGCTGGCCGATGCGGCCGACGTCCTGGAAAAGCCCGAGCTGGCGGTGCAGCGCATGAAGGCGCTGCTGGCCGTGCACGGCGTTCAGGCCTGATGGCGGCGGCTCCGATGCGAGACTTCTCGACCGGCCACGAGTGGCTGTCGATCAACACCGCCACCGTGCGCCGCCAGCACGGCGCCGAGGTGCCGCTCGACCGCATCATCGACCAGTGCGCCGAGCGCGGCATCCGCGCCATCAGCCCCTGGCGCGACCAGGTCGCAGCCGCCGGCCTGGCGAAGGTCGGCGCGCAGCTCAAGGCGCACGACATGGTGCTGTCCGGCTACTGCCGCGGCGGCTTCTACCCGGCAGCCGACGCAGCCGGCCTGAAGGCCGCGCTGGACGACAACTACCGCGCCATCGACGAGGCCAAAGCGCTCGACGCGCCCTGCCTCGTGCTGGTGGTCGGCAGCCTGCCCGGCGCTCTGCAGGGGCAGGCGGCCTATCACGACATCGGCCGCGCGCGCGGCGAGGTGCGCGACGGGATTGCCGCGTCGCTCGATTACGCGCGCAAGGTCGGCATGCCGCTGGCCATCGAGCCGCTGCATCCCATGCAGGCGGCCGAGCGCGCCTGCATCAACACGCTCGAGCACGCGCTCGACCTGTGCGACGAGCTCGATCCCCGGCGCAGCGGCATGCTCGGCGTGGCGCTGGACATCTACCACGTGTGGTGGGACCCCAAGCTCGCGCAGCAGATCGAACGGGCCGGCCGCGAAAGGCTGCTGGCCTACCATGTGTGCGACTGGCTCACGCCCACGCGGGACCTGCTCAACGACCGCGGCATGATGGGCGACGGCGTGGTCGAGTTGAAGAAGATCCGCGGCTGGGTCGAAGCCGCCGGCTACGCCGGCTTCAGCGAAGTGGAGATCTTCTCCACGCTGGGCTGGTGGCAGCGCGACGGCGCCGAGACGCTGGACACCTGCATCGAGCGGCACCGCAGCGCGACCTGAGCGCGGCCGCGGCCGCTGTGCTGCAATTGCCGCATGGCCGGCATCACACTCGACGACCTGCGGCGCTACGCCGTCGCGCGCACGCTGTTCAAGCCCACCACGCTCGGGCGGGCCATCGACCGCCTGGGCTTCGTCCAGGCCGACCCGATCCGGGCGCCGGCGCGGGCCCAGGACCTGACGCTGCGCCATCGCGTCACGGACTACCGCGCCGGCGACCTGGAACGCCGCTACGCGCGGCTCGCCGTCGAAGAGGACTGCCTGGTGAACTACGGCTTCCTGCCGCGGCGGCATCTGGCGCTCATGCATCCGCGCCGGGCCGCGAAGGCATGGGACGCCGCAACCGAGGAGCGCGCCCGGCAGGTGCTGGATTTCGTGCGCGAGCGCGGGCGGGTGCATCCGCGCGAGGTCGAGGCGCACTTCGCCCACGGGCGCGTGCGCAACTACTGGGGCGGCTCCAGCAATGCCGCGACGCAACTGCTCGATGACATGCACTACCGGGGCATGCTGCGCGTGGCCCGGCGCGACAGCGGCACCCGCGTGTACGAACCGGCGCATCACCTGCCGGCGGACGACAGCCTCGACGCGCGTTCGCAGCGGGCCGAGGCGCTGCTCGCGCTGGTGGTGCGCAAGTACGCGCCGCTGCCGGCCTCCAGCCTGGTCTACCTGGCCCGCCTGCTGCGCTACGGCGCGCCACACCTGCAGGAGGCCACGCAGGCCGCCTTGCGGCAGGTGCGCGACCAGGTCGCGAGCGAGCGGATCGACGGCGTCACCTGGTACTGGCCGGCCGACGAAAGCCCGAGGTCGCGACGCTGGGGCGACGATGGGCAGTTGCGCCTGCTGGCGCCGTTCGACCCGATCGTCTGGGACCGGCGCCGCTTTGCGCTGCTGTGGCAATGGATCTACAGATTCGAGGCCTACACCCCGGCCGCGCAGCGGCGCTACGGCTACTACGCGCTGCCCCTGCTGTGGCAGGAACGGGTCATCGGCTGGGCCAACCTGTCCTGGCAGAACGAGCGCCTGACACCTGCGTTGGGCTACGCCGCCGCTGCGCCGCGCGGCGCCGCTTTCCAGGCCGCGCTGGATGAGGAACTGCAGCGCATGTCGTGGTTCCTCGCATCGCGCTGAACACCCGGCTCGCCCGTTCGCAGGATCAGTCCGTCCGCAGGCGCAGCAGCTTGCCGCCGGCGCCGTCGGTCAGCAGGTAGAGCCAGCCGTCCGGGCCCTGCCGCACGTCGCGGATGCGTTCGCCGCGCTCGGCCAGGAGGCGCTGGCGCGAGACCACCGCGTTGCCCTCGAGCACGAGCCGCCACAGCGCGGTGCCGGCCAGTGCACCGACGAACAGGTTGCCCTTCCACTGCGCAATGGCGTCTGCCGTGTAGAAGGCCATTCCGCTCGGGGCGATGGACGACTTGGCCGACCCCGGCACCCAGGGCGCGCCATCGATCGTCTCCCAGTAGGTGACCGGCTGCTCCATGCCGGCCTTGGCGGTGCCTTCGCCCCAGGCGGTGGTGGTGCCGTAGTACTGGCCCCAGCTGATGACCGGCCAGCCATAGTTGCGGCCGGGCAGCACGCGGTTGACCTCGTCGCCGCCTTGCGGACCGTGCTCGCTGGCCCAGAGTTCGCCCGTGTCCGGATGCAGCGCCGCACCCTGCGGGTTGCGGTGGCCGTAGCTCCAGATTTCCGGTTGGGCGCCGCTGACGCCGAAGCCGGGATTGCCGGGCGCCGGCGCGCCATCGGTGGTAATGCGCACCACCTTGCCGTTGCCGCGCGTGAGGTCCTGCGCGTAGACGTTCTGGCTGTCGATCTGCCGCTCGCCCATCGTCACGAACAGCATGCCCTGGCGGTCGAACACCAGCCGGGAGCCGTAGTGGCCGGTGCTGCCGGCGACCTTCGGCTGCTGCCGATAGATGACCGTCACCCCTGACAGCCTGCGGCTGGCCAGGTCGACCACGGCGCGGCCCACGGCCGTCCCGTTCAGTCCGCCCGCGGCTTCCGAAAAGCTGAAGTAGATGCGCCCGTTGGCCGCAAAGGCCGGATCGAGCACGACATCGAGCAGGCCGCCCTGCCCAGCGGCATCGACGGCCGGCAGGCAGCAGATCTCGTCCGCGCCGCCGTTGGCCGGCGAGCCGTCGGCATTGCGCAGGCGCAACCTGCCTGCGCGCTCGGTAACCAGCATGCGCCCGTCGGGCAAAAAGGCGAGGCTCCAGGGGCTGTTCAGGTCCTTCGCCAGCTCGACCACGCGTACCGCGCGCTCAGGCGCCGGGCTGTCCGGCGCGGCAGGCGGCGGCGCCGGCGGCGTGTCGCCCGGATCGTCCGGCGCGACGGTGCCAGTGGGGACGGCGCCGGTGGCGCCTGCATCCGCGCCGTTGCCGCCCCCGCCGCAGCCGGCGGCCAGCGCCGCCAGCATCAGCGCGAGCGCGCAGCCGCGCCAATCGATACCCGTTCCCGTGGCTCGCATGGCTGCCTCCTGTCTGCCCTTGGGCAGGGCGTGGCGGCATTGTGCGCGGCGCGCCGCTGCGCCGGTCGGACGAGGCGCCCTTGTCGCTGTAGGCGCCGGTCGACGTTACGCGGCCTGGCCGCGCCCCGCCTGCCTACTTGAGCGCCTTGTAGCGCATGCGGTGCGGGCGCGCGCCTTCTTCGCCCAGGCGCTTCTTCTTGTCGGCTTCGTACTCCTGGTAGTTGCCGTCGAAGAAGACCCACTGCGAATCGCCTTCGGCGGCCAGGATGTGGGTGGCGATGCGGTCGAGGAACCAGCGGTCGTGGCTGATCACCAGCACGGTGCCGGCGTACTCGAGCAGCGCGTCTTCCAGCGCACGCAGGGTTTCCACGTCCAGGTCGTTGGACGGTTCGTCCAGCAGCAGCACGTTGCCGCCCTGGATCAGCGTCTTCGCCAGGTGCAGGCGACCGCGTTCACCGCCCGACAGGTTGCCGACCTTCTTCTGCTGGTCCTGACCGTTGAAGTTGAACCGGCCGGCGTAGGCGCGGCTGGCCATCTGGAACTTGCCGACGTTGATGATGTCCAGCCCGCCGGAGATGTCTTCCCACACGGTCTTGTCGTTGGCCAGCGCGTCGCGCGACTGGTCGACGAAGGCCATCTTCACCGTCTGGCCGACCACGACCTCGCCGCTGTCGGGTTGTTCCTTGCCGGCGATCAGCTTGAACAGCGTGGACTTGCCCGCGCCGTTGGGCCCGATGATGCCCACGATGGCGCCGGCCGGGATGTTGAAGTTCAGGTTGTCGATCAGCACGCGGTCGCCGAAGCTCTTGCTGACGTTCTTGAACTCGATGACCTGGCTGCCCAGGCGCTCGGCCACGGGGATGAAGATTTCCTGCGTCTCGTTGCGGCGCTGGTATTCGACGTCGCTCAGCTCCTCGAAGCGGGCCAGGCGCGACTTGCTCTTGGCCTGGCGCGCCTTGGGGTTCTGGCGCGACCACTCGAGTTCCTTCTTCAGCGCCTTGGCGTGGGCTTCCTCGCTCTTCTGCTCCTGCGCCAGGCGTTCGCCCTTCTGCTCGAGCCAGCTGCTGTAGTTGCCCTTGTAAGGAATGCCGCGGCCGCGGTCCAGTTCGAGAATCCACTCGGCCGCGTTGTCCAGGAAGTAGCGATCGTGGGTAATGGCCACGACCGTGCCGGTGAAGCGCTGCAGGAAGATCTCCAGCCACTCGACCGACTCGGCGTCCAGGTGGTTGGTCGGCTCGTCGAGCAGCAGCATGTCGGGCTTGGACAGCAGCAATTGGCACAGCGCCACGCGCCGCTTCTCGCCGCCGGAGAGCAGGCCCACCTTGGCGTCCCACGGAGGCAGGCGAAGCGCGTCGGCGGCGATCTCGATCTGGTGCTCGGAATCGGTGCCGGCAGCGGCGATCACCGCTTCCAGCTCGCCCTGCTCCTTGGCCAGCGCATCGAAGTCGGCGTCTTCCTCGGCATAGGCGGCGTAGATTTCTTCGAGCCGTGCCTTGGCGGCGTTGACTTCCTTCATGGCCTCGTCGATGGCCTGGCGCACGGTGTGCTCCGGATCGAGCTTCGGTTCCTGCTCGAGGTAGCCGATCGACAGGCCCGGCATCGGGATGGCTTCGCCTTCGATCTCCTTGTCGACGCCGGCCATGATCTTGAGCAGGGAAGACTTGCCCGAGCCGTTGAGGCCCAGCACGCCGATCTTGGCGCCCGGGAAGAAGGACAGTGAGATGTCTTTCAAGATCTGCCGCTTGGGCGGCACGGTCTTGGAGACCTTGTTCATGGTGTAGACGTACTGGGCCATGGGTCGTCCGTGTCTATTCGATCAGCATTGGGGGGTGAAATGGCGGCCGGCGCCGGCCAAGGGCCTGCGGCATGCGCCGAGGCGGGGCGTTCGCAGCCAGCGCCTGACTAAGCCTGCAAGTCTACCGCAGGGGTGCCGCCCGGCGCCGGCCGAGGGGCGGACGACGCTCGGAACAAGTGGGCGGATTCAGGGGGATTGGCATTCACCCGGCTATTTCCGGGCACGCGGGCGCCACTCGTGCGACAATAGGCCGGTCGACGGGCACAGTTACCCGCGAAGCCGGCTCCGCGCCGGGGCCGAAGGAAGGCCAGCCTTTCCCGAAGCCCGATCTCCCCAACTGCATCAGCCTCAACTGGCCCGGCATTCAGCCCTTGCGCTGCATCGCCGCGGCGGGCCGATACCCGTGAAGAAAAACACAGCGCCGTGTACGGCGCCCAATGTACTCAATGACATTTGATGATCTGAACCTGGCTCCGGCCATCCTGAAGGCCGTGCGCGAGCAAGGCTACGAAAACCCCACCCCCATCCAGGCCCAGGCGATTCCCGCCGTGCTCGAGGGACACGACCTGCTCGCCGGCGCACAGACCGGCACCGGCAAGACGGCGGCATTCACCCTGCCCATCCTGCACAAGCTGAGCATGGCGCGCAGCGCCACCAACAAGTTCGGCGGCACCGGCATCCGCTGCCTGGTGCTCACCCCCACCCGCGAACTCGCCGCACAGGTCGAGGAATCGGTGCGCGAATACGGCCGCTACCTGCAGCTGTCGTCCACCGTGATCTTCGGCGGCGTGGGCATGAAGCCCCAGATCGACCGCCTCAAGCGCGGCGTCGACATCGTCGTCGCCACGCCCGGCCGCCTGCTCGACCTGCAGCAGCAAGGCATGCTGGACCTGTCCTCCGTGCAGATCCTGGTGCTCGACGAAGCCGACCGCATGCTCGACATGGGCTTCATCCATGACGTGCGCAAGGTGCTGGCGCTGGTGCCCAAGGACAAGCAGAGCCTGCTGTTCTCGGCCACCTTCAGCGACGAGATCCGCGACCTCGCCGGCGGCCTGCTTCACAACCCGCAGAGCGTGCAGGTCACGCCGAGCAACACCACCGTGCAGCGCATCACGCAGGTGGTGCACCCGGTGGGCCGCACCCGCAAGAAGGCCCTGCTGGCCCACATCATCAAGCAGAACGACTGGAGCCAGGTGCTGGTGTTCACCCGCACCAAGTTCGGCGCCAACAACGTGGCCGACTACCTCAACGACAACGGCATCACGGCGATGGCGTTGCACGGCAACAAGAGCCAGAGCGCCCGCACGCAGGCCCTGTCGGGCTTCAAGAGCGGCGACCTGCGCGCCCTGGTGGCCACCGACATCGCCGCCCGCGGCATCGACATCGACGAACTGCCGCACGTCGTGAACTACGAGATTCCCAACGTGCCGGAGGACTACGTGCACCGCATCGGCCGCACCGGCCGCGCCGGACGCGAAGGCCAGGCCATCAGCTTCGTCTGCCTGGACGAAGAAGGCTTCATGCAGGAGATCGAGCGTTTCACCAAGCAACGCATCGAGGTCGAGGCACTGGAGGGCTTCGGCCCCGAGGACGGCGAGCGCGCCGAGCCGATCGCGATGGGTCGCCAGACGCTCTGGGGCGGCGCCGGGCGCCCGCCCAGCCGCGAGGTGATGCAGGCGGCTGCGCGCAGCGCGCGCCAGGACATGATGCAGCGCATCCGTGACAACAAGGGCCGCCCGGCCAACGGCCAACGAGGCGGCAAGGACGCCGTCGCGGGCGGCGGCGATGCTCCGCCGCGCAGCGCGCATCCTTCGCGCCCCGAGCACGGCCCCGAAGGCCTGGGCAAGGCCGGCAGCGGCCGGCGCCGCCGTCGCGGCGGTGGCCAGGGCGGAGCGGCACGTGCGCCGCAGCCGCACGGAACGCACCACGCACATCCCCAAGGCGCCGGCCATGGCGCCACGCACGAGGAGCGCCAGCCGCGCCACTACGGCAACAGCCAGAGCCCGACCCAGGCCGACGCGGTGGCGCACCGCCGCGCCGAGCAGGGCACCGGCTTCGGCGCCGGTCCCGACCCCCTGCGCACCAGCGTCGACAGCTTCGGCGGCCGCGGCCGCCGGGGCGGTGGCGGTGGCGGTGGCGGTGGCGGTGGCGGCGGCAACCGTCGCAGTGGCGGCGGCGGTGGCCGCTCGGGCGGCGGCTCGTACCGCTGAGAGCGCGGCGGTGCCACGGCACCGCCGCTTGTCACCAGGGCCTGACGGCGTCGCCGTCCGGCCCTTTTTTCATGGGCGCGACCGCATGGCGCCGGCTCAGAAGCGCGTATGGATCGCGCCACTGACGGCGCCGTCGTCGTCGACCAGGGCCATCCAGCGCCACTTGTCGAAGGTGGTGCATGGGTGCGAGATGCCCAGTGCCACGCGGTCGCCCACCGACGGCATGCCCGTGCTTTCAGCGAAGCCCGCGTCGAAGCGCAGGTAGGCATGCTGGTCGTTGAGCGCGCTGATCTTCCAGCCGGCCGGCGCGGGCCGGGCCGCGCGTGCGCCTCGCGGCGCATGCCATGCGGGGATCGGCATCTCGAGGTCGTACGAGATGTCGCGCCGGCCGCAGGTCAACAGCGCCAGCCCCGGCTCGGGCACCGACTGGACCAGCGCCCACACCTCGAGCGCCGGTCGCAGCGAAGCATCGAGGCCTTCGCGCCGCTCCACCTGCGCCAGGAAGCGCCGGTAGTTGCCGTGGTCGTGCGTCAGGTAGCAGCCCGAGCGCAGAACGCCCTGCACCGGACGCGTCAGGCCGCTGCTGCGCAGCATCGGGACGACCAGGTCGAACACCGCCGAGCCGCCGGCCGTCAGCAGGATGGACGCGTCGGCGAACAGCTGCTCGGCGTCGCACGCGCGCACAGCGTCGTTCACGCGATGCAGCAGCGCGCTCACCTCGCGGGCGTCATGCTCGCTGTCGCAGGTGGCGACGCTGCCTTCGTAGCATTCGACACCGCCCAGGCGTGCGACGGGCGATCGCGCGATCGCGCGCCCCAGGGCCAGCGCCTGGTCGAGCGTGCGCACGCCCGTGCGCTGGCCGGGGATGCCGATCTCGAGCAGCACGTCGAACCGCCCGCCGTACGCGCGACGACGCGCCCAGTCTTCGATCAGCGCCAGTTGCGCGAGCGAATCGACCAGGAACCACACACGCAGGTCCGCATGGCGCGCCAGCAGTGCCGCCAGCCCGTCCAGGTCGGCATCGGCCAGCACCTGGTTGGCGATGATCGCGCGACGCGCGCCCGCCTCGACCCCCACGGCCAGCTGGAAGATGGTGGCGAAGGTCAGGCCCCAGGCGCCCCCCTGCAGTTGCATGGCGAACAGCTCGGGCGACATCGTCGTCTTGCCGTGCGGCGCGAGTTCGACGCCCTTGCGCCGCGCGAAATCCTGCATCCAGGCCAGGTTGTGCGCCAGCGCCGAGGTGCGCAGCGTGGCCAGCGGGTACGCCAGGTCATCGGCCAGCACGTGCCAGCCGCGCGCGCCGATCTCGTCGCCGCGGCAGGGCTCGGCGCCCAGCGGAAAGCTCTTGCAGCGGTGGTCGAGAAGAAAGGTGTCGGTCGTCATTTTGCGGATTCTCCCCGTTACAGTGTCATTGCGGGTTGGCGCCGCCAAGCCATGGCGCAATGCCCGCCGATCAAGCCCCCTTCCCGCACCAAGACCAGACATGCCCGAAGTTGAAACGCCCGCGCCGGATGCCCGGCAAGCCGCTCCCCACCTGGTCGCCATCGACTGGGGCACCAGCTCCTTGCGCGGCGCGCTGCTCGACGCCGACGGGCACGTGCTGCAAGAACAAAGCCATGCGCGCGGCATCCTCACCGTGCCGGCGGGCGGCTTCGCGGCCGTGTTCGACGAGTTGTTCGGCACCTGGATGCGCGAGACCGGCGCGCGTTGCCTGATCTCCGGCATGGCGGGCAGCCGCCAGGGGTGGGTGGAGGCGCCCTATTGCCCCTGTCCGGCCGGCCTGCAGGAACTGCGGGCGCAGGTGGTCGAGGTGGTGCCCGGCCGCGTGGCCGTCGTGCCCGGCCTGTCCCATGAAGATGACGGCGTGCCCGACGTGATGCGCGGCGAGGAAGTGCAGATCCTCGGCGCCGTCGCCCTCACCGGCATCGCCGACGGACTGTTCGTCCTGCCCGGCACCCACAACAAGTGGGCCCGCGTGCGCGGCGGTCGCATCGCCGGCTTCCGCACCTGCATGACCGGCGAGTTCTATGCGCTGCTCAGCCAGCACTCGATCCTGGCCCGCACCATCGACGCCGCCGCACCGCTGGACGAGCCGGCTTTCCTCGAAGGCGTGGCCCAGGCCGGCAACGGCAAGGGCCTGCTGCACAACGCTTTCGGCGCGCGCACCCTGAGCCTGTTCGACCGGCAGCCGCCGGCGGCGCTGGCCAGCTACCTGTCCGGCCTGCTGATCGGCGAGGAGTTGCGCTCGCAGTCGGTCGGCGGCGAGGACGAACTGCTGCTGATCGGTGCGCCGGCGCTCGTACGGCGCTACGCTCTGGCCCTCGACAGCCAAGGCGTGCGCACCCGCACGCTCGGCGCCGAGGCGACCTGGGCGGGCCTGCACGCCCTGGCGCGACTCGGCTGAGCCGCACGACGCGCCCTGCTTCCGACACCTCTGCGCAACGACACGACATGAGCGACATCCAGCACAAGTTCGACACCGCCATGGCCAGCCTGCCGCTGGTCGCCATCCTGCGCGGCATGCGGCCCGACGAAGCCGCGGAGATCGGCGATGCACTGGTCGAGGCGGGCTTCCGCCTGATCGAGGTGCCGCTCAATTCGCCGCAGCCGCTCGAGAGCATCGCGCTGCTGCGCCGGCGGCACCCAGACGCCCTGGTCGGCGCCGGCACCGTCCTGAGCACCGGCCATGTGCAGGCGGTGCGGGACGCCGGCGGCGAACTGATCGTCTCGCCCGACTGCAAGCCCGCGGTGATCGGTGCCGCGCGCCAGGCGGGCCTGGTTAGCCTGCCCGGCATCATGACGCCCACCGAGGCTTTCGCGGCACTCGACGCAGGCGCGCACGGGCTCAAGATCTTCCCGGCGGAGCTGGCCTCCCCGGCCGTTGCCAAGGCCTTGCTGGCCGTGCTGCCGGCCGGCACGCCACTGCTGCCGGTCGGCGGCATCGCGCCGGGAAACATGGGCGCTTGGCAGGCAGCCGGCGTAGCGGGCTTCGGCATCGGCTCGGCGCTGTACAAGCCGGGCAAGGGCGCTGCCGAAGTTCGCGAAGACGCGCATGCCTTCGTGGCGGCGTGGCACGGCCAGTTGCGGGCCTGAACCTGCGCGCCGGCGCTCCCGGCTGCCCTGCCGCGCGGCGCCGCGGCCGAGCCTCAGCGCAGGTAGTGCAGCGCGGCCGGGCCGGCCAGCGCCACCCCGGCAATCACCAGCAGGCCGCAGACGATGGCCTGCACCACGCGTGGCGACCACGGTGGCGGCGCGCGCCGCACCCAGGCGGTCACCAGCACCACGAGCGGCGCCGCAAGCAAGGCGAGATACAGCGAGTGCAGGCTGAACTGTCCGCTGGGCACCACCATCGCCAGGCGAACCAGCGAGGCCAGCGCGAAGCACGCCACCAGCGTATGACGGATCGACTGCGGCGTCATCGGCTGGCGGTAGAAGTGGTAGACCAGCGGCGGCCCGGAGGTGGAGAACAGCCCGCTCATCAGCCCCGAAACCACGCCCACCGCGCGAAACACGGCCGGGGGCGAACGCTCCGCACGAGGCCGGGCGTGCAGCATCAGCATCGCCGCGCAGGCCAGGATGGTCAGGCCCAGCAGCAGGCGCAGCAGTTCCACCACGTTGCTGGAAAGCCAGCCCAGCAGCATGACGCCGGCGGCCACGCCGAACACGCTGCCGTACATGGTGTTGCGAAGCACCTGCATGTCGACCGACTTGCGCGCCCCGCCGCGCAACGCAGCCCAGGCCTGCACCAGGCTCAGGAGATTGGCCGCATTGGCGGCGTCCGCCAGCGGCACGAGATGCAGCACCCCTACCAGGCCCAGCAGGATCAGGCTGAAGGCGAAGCCGGTAAGCGCCTGGGACCACGTGGCCAGCGCCACGCACAAGAGAAAAACGACGCCTTGCTCGATGCTCATCCGACTTTTCGCTCGGTCGCGGCTGCCGCATGCCCCGAGCTGGAACTCCATAACAGGGCCCGAGGCTAACCGATCCGACCCTCAGGCCCGGCGGCCTCTGCCGCCATGGAATTCAGATCGCCTCGACGCGGCGCATCAGCGCGGCCGGCCCGCGCGGCCAGCCGACCGGCCCGAACCAGGCACCGCCGGCGATCGCCGAGCCGATCACCAGCCCATAGATCACCAGTGCCAGCCCCTGCGCCAGGAACACCTGCGCCAGCCCGCCGCCCCAGCGCAGCGCCAGCCAGCCGCCCAGCGCGGCCACCGCCAGGCGCATCAGGTTGCCCAGCACCGGCCAAAGCAGCCGCCCGGCGCCTTGCGAAGCAAAGTACAGCACCAGGCCGACGCCGAAGAAGCCGTACATCGGGCCGACCAGGCGCAGGTACTGCGTGCCGGCCGCAAGCATGGTCGCGTCATGGCCGAACAGCAGCAGCCATTGACGAGGCCACAGCGCCGCCGCCAGGCCCACGGCTTCGGCCAAGGCGAACGCCAGTGCCCCGCCGATCCAGGCAGCGCGCATCGCCCGCTCCCTGCGCCCTGCGCCCAGGCAGGTGCCAACCATCGCCAGCAACGGCGCGCCAAGCCCGAACACCAGCGGCACCAGCAGGTATTCCAGGCGCGCCGCCGTGCCGTAGCCGGCGATCGCATCCGGGCCGAAGCGTCCGACCAGCGCGGTGGCAATGCCGATCGACAGGTTGGTCGCGAACGTGGAGACCGCGCCCATCAGGCCGACGCGCAGGATGTCGCGGAACAGCGGCCAGCGCAGCGGCATGCCCGTCAGGCGCGGCACCAGCAGGCTGCGCGGCGAGCGCAGCCAGGCCCACAGCACCAGCGAGCCGCCCAGGTAGTAAAGCAGCAAGGCAATGGCGCCACCGGCGATGCCCATGGCGGGCACGGGCCCCCAGCCGAAGATCAGCAGCGGCGACAGGGGCACCAGCAGCACCACGCCGCCCACGGTCACGTTGGCCGGCACCGCCATGTTGCCGGTGCCGCGGATCACCGCCGCCAGCGAATTGAACAACCACACCAGCACGGCGCCGCCGAACACCCAGTTGGAATACACGAGCGCGCCGGCCAGCGATGGACCGGTGCCGCCCATCTGCGCGTAGAGCCAGCGCCCCCCGAGCAGGAGCGCCAGGCTGAAGACGGCGGCGAAGCCCAGCGCGATGAGCAGCGCATGGAGCACCAGAGCGTTCGCGTCCTCGCGCCTGCGGGCCCCCAGTGCGCGCGCGATGGCAGAGGCGATGCCGCCGCCCATGGCGCCGGCCGACGTCATCTGCATCAGCATGACGATGGGAAAGACCAGCGCCATCGACGCCAATGCATCGGGGCCCAGCTTGCCGACGAAGTAGGTTTCGATGAGTCCGACCGCCGCCTGCGCCACCATCACCAGTACGTTTGGGGCCGCCAGGCGCAGCAACGTTCCGGCGATGGGGCCCTCGAGCAGCAGGCGGGTGCGTGGATCGATCGATGCGTCCTCGGCAGTCATGTGCGGCACCTGTCTCAGTTCGCGGCGGGCACCGGCCGCACCAGCCTGGCTTCGCGGATCGGCAGGTTCACCAGCGCGGCGCCGGCCGCCAGCAGGATGTCGACGTACCAGACCCAGTCATAGCTGCCGGTCGCCTCGAACACCCGGCCACCCAGCCACGCGCCCAGGAAGCCGCCCATCTGGTGCGCCAGCATCACCACGCCGAACAGCATCGCCATGTTCGCCGGCCCGAAGAACTTGGCCACGAGTCCGGCCGTCGGCGGCACGGTGGACAGGAAAGTCACCCCCATCACCGCGGCGAACACCAGCACCGTGGTCGGCGTCTTGGGTGCCAGCAGGAACACCAGCACCGCCACGCCGCGCGTGGCGTACACGAGCGCCAGCAGCGACTTCATGCGCCAGCGCCCGACCGCCCACCCCATGGCCACGCTGCCGACGATGTTGAACAGGCCGATCATGCCCAGCGCCCAGCCGCCGACCTGCGGACTCAGGCCGCACGACTCGACCACGCCCGGCAGGTGCGTGGCCAGAAACGCGACGTGAAACCCGCAGACGAAAAAGCCCATGGCCAGCAGCCGGTAGCTCGGCAGCGCCAGCGCCTGGCGCACCGCCGCGCCCGCGCCCAATGGCGCCGGCGCCGTGCCGGCCGGTGGCGCCAGGTGGGTCGAATTGCCCTTGAGCAGCCAGGCCGCCGGCAGCGCGAGCAGCACCAGCGCGCCAAGCCACTGCATGGCGCTGGCCCAGCCGCTGACCGCGATGAGTCCGATCGCGATCGGCGCCATCGCGAACTGGCCGAAGGATCCGCCCGCATTGACCAGCCCGGTGGCCACGCCGCGCCGCGCCGGCGGCACCATGCGCATGGTAGCGGCCATCAGCACCGACGGGCCGGCCATGCCTGCGCCGCCGGCCGCCAGCACGCCAATGCAGAAGATCAGGCCCGCCGTGCTGTGCATCAGCGGCGTGAGGATGGTGCCCAGCGCCACCAGCAAGACACCGATGAAGATCACCCGCCCGGTGCCGATACGGTCTGCCACTGCCCCGGCGAAGGGCTGGGTCAGCCCCCACCAGAGCTGCCCGAACGCGAAGGCCAGGCTGATGCTGCCCAGGCCGAGCCCGGTCGAGGTGTTGAGCGAGGAGAGGAACAGGCCCATGCTCTGGCGCACGCCCATGGTGAGCGCGAAGACGCCGCCGGCAGCCAGCAGCACCAGCCAGAAGGCATGGGAGCGCCGCGGCACTGCGGCGGCGGCCAAGGACGCGCCATCGGCGCCAGGAGTCGGGTCAGGCATCGGTTTGTCCTTCGTCTTCGGGTTCGCCAGCTTCGCCGAGCAATGCGAGGCTGTCGTCGATCAGCGCATGCAAGGCCACCACCCGTTCCAGGCCAAGCCGCTCGTTCAGCGTCACCTGCGCCGCTTTCCAGTGCCGCTGCGCTTCGCGCCGCTTGACGCGGCCGGCGTCGGTGATGTGGACCAGGCTGCTGCGCGCATCGACGCCCTCGCCCACCGCAATCCACCCGGACGCAAGCAGGGGCTGGAGGTTGCGGCTGAGCGTGGACGGCGTCAGGCGCATGACCCGCGCCAGCTCCGACGGCCTGATCGGCCCCAGATTGAGCACGTGCGACAGGAGTGAGTACTGCGTGGTCTTGAGCCCGCAGCGCGCCATCTCGGCGTCATAGTGCTGGCCGACCTTGCGCATCAGCTGCCGTATCCGGAAGTTGGTGCAGCCCTGGGGGAGCGTCGTGCTGTTCATGCGTGATAATTGTACCTACAATCATTGCATATGCAACGAAGGAACAGACCATGAGCATGAACGACACGCTGGAAACCTGGATGGCGCAGGAGCGCGAAGTGGCGGCCCGCCTCGAGGCAGGGGCCGGCGCCGGGGTCGCCCGCCCGGAGCAGGTCGCCGGGATGACCGGGCTGGAGATGATGCAGGCCATGCTGCGAGGCGACCTGCCCTACGCGCCCATCGCACAGACCCTCGACTTCCAGCTCATCGAGGTCGAGGCCGGCCGCGCGGTCTTCCAGGGGGCGCCGCAGCCGCGCCACTTCAACCCGATGGGCGGCATCCACGGCGGCTGGTACGCCACCCTTCTCGATTCGGCCCTCGGCTGCGCGGTGCACACCATGATGCCGGCGGGCCGCGGCTACACCACGGCCGAACTCGGCGTGAATCTGGTCAAGGCCATCGGCCCCAAGGTGCAGCGCGTCCGGGCGGAGGGCCAGGTGCTCCATTGCGGCCGCCAGCTCGCCACGGCGCAGGCGCGCCTGTACGGCGCCGATGGCACGCTGTATGCGCATGCCACCACCACCTGCCTGGTGTTCGAGCTGCGCCGGCCCGATTGAGCGCCTCGCGCACGCTTGACCCTTCGAGATTGACGCTGCCGCTTCCCGATCTCGCTGAATTGACCCGGCGGCTCGGTGTTCGGGAGGAGCTCGAGCCGCACCGCCAGGGACGAAGCATGTCGCTCGACGAGCGATTGGCGCCAGACGATCGAGCAAGAATTGGGACGGAACGTCGGGTCGCCGGGCCGGCTTCTCCCTATCATTTGCTGTGCCGTGCCCTGGCGGGCTCGGCTGCCCGGCGTAGCTCGCCGCCCGCCTCCATAAGAAAACGGAAGGCCAAGCGAGCGCTTCGAGCCGCTTGGCCGTTTGGGCTTCAAGAGCGCAGCGCATTTCAGCAAGGCGTTTCGAGAGCAGTACGGCTACAGCGCCCGCGAGACACCGCGCTACCAGCCTCTGACGCAGCCCGGTACGGGCGAGCGTCGACTGGAAGATTGGCTCGGCGCATTGATGCATTGAATGCGCCCTGAGGCGGCCCTGGCACCACTTGACTTGTCGGGCGGCTAGGCGATCGTGACGTTGAAAGGGCGCCCGGTGGGGCGCCTTCGTTTTTGCAAGCCGTCAATCGCTGGAACGTACCGACAAGAACTGGGACGTTTGTCGAACTGAGACTTTGACCGCATTCGGACAATATCCCCGCGCAGCCGATGAACTTGGAAGCAAGGCGGTGCACCTTCCCGAGAGAGCGCGGCAGCCAATTGATTCATTCATTTGCAAGGAACGCCATCATGAACATCCAACCCATCAAGCACTTCGCTCTTGGCGTCTGCTGCATGGCCGCACTGAGCGCCTGCGCTGCTTCGTACGCACTTTCACACCCGAACTTCCAGCATGCCGAGGATGCGCTTCAAGCGGCGATCAACCACATCCATGGTGCGCAGAACGTCAACGGTCCGACCTTTGGTGGCCATGCCGGCCGCGCCATCGAACTGATCCAGCAGGCGCAGTCCGAAGTCGCGATCGCCGACGAGTTCCACAGCGGCCGTCGCTGGTAACAGCAGGGACAGAAGCCATGCCCGCAAGACTCAAAGAGGGTGCACTCGCGGCGCTCGCCCTTGCCAGCGCCCTTCTTGCCGGCTGCGCGAGCAGAGGCATGAGTACAGCGGCAAAGCGCTCGCCAACCTCACCGATATGGGCAATCGCCAGATGCGCTGCCGCATCCAGCTGGCCACGCCGGACATGGGCATGAAAGGCGGCGGCACCGGTCAGTGCAAGGCGGAGCCGGGCCCCGCCTTCGCGGTCAACTTCTGATTGGTTCATCGAACATGACGCATCATCAACTTGCCGGAATGTTCGACATCCGGGGCCACATACCGTCGCGCCGATCCCGCGCAAGTTGGGTCAAGCGCAGCGCGATGCTGTGCCTCGCGCTGTGGATCGCCTGCTCCGGCGCCAGGGCCGGCGGGTCTGGCGCCTTCTACGATCCCGATCCCGCCCAGCTGTCCGATGGTCCGGCCGGCTCGCTGATCCGCTACGAGCCGATGGCCGGTGCCCCGGACGGCTCACAGGCCTGGCGCATCCTGTATCGCTCCATTGGGCTGCAGGGGCAGACGATCGCCGTCTCGGGCGTCGCCATCGTTCCGCCCACCCCAGCCCCGCCGGACGGCCGCCCGGTCGTCGCCTGGGCGCATCCCACGACTGGCGTCGTCCCGCGCTGCGCCCCTTCACTGGCGCTATCGCTCTTTCAGGACATTCCGGGCCTGCGTGCTCTGCTCGCTCGCGGCACCATGGTGGTGGCGACCGACTATCCTGGCCTCGGCACGCAGGGGCCTCATCCGTACCTGGTAGGCGTCAGCGAGGGCCGGGCCGTGCTGGATGCCGTGCGCGCAGCCTGGCGCCTGCCCGATGCATGGGCCGGACGCCGCTTTGCGATCTGGGGCCATTCGCAGGGCGGCCATGCCGCCCTGTTCGCCGGGGCGATGGCCAGCAGCTATGCGCCGCAACTGCTGCTGACCGGCGTGGCGGTGGCCGCCCCCGCCACCGACCTGAAGGCGCTGATACAGCGCAATGCCAATACCGACGGCGGGCGCAACATCACGGCCATGACGATGTGGTCTTGGTCGCGTATCTACGGCTTGCCCATGCAACCGGTGCTCCAACCCGATGCCACGCCGACCGTCGATGCCCTGGCCAATGAATGCGTGGAATCGGTCTTCGACATCGTGCGGCGCCGGTTGACAGGGCGCAGCCTGACGCAGAGCTTCTTGCGCGTTCCGCAATTGGCGCAGCAGCAGCCCTGGAAAGACTTGCTTGCGCAGAACACGCCGGGCCCGCTGCCGCCGGGGGTGCCTTTGTACATCGTTCAAGGGGCGGACGACACCCTGGTCGAGCCGGACATCACGTCGGCCTACGCCAGGCGCCAGTGCGCCGCCACGGGCTCAGTGGAAATGACAGTGCTCCCGGGCGTGGGCCACGCGTACGTCGCACGCGACGGCGCAGCCGGTGCCGTCGACTGGATGATGGACCGCTTGGCTGGGCACAGCGCACCGAAGGGGTGCGTGATTCGAGATGGCTCCGCAGCCAAGATCGAGGCGCTCTCGTGACGCGATACGCACCCGGATGCGGTGCCGAAGCAAACGACGTTGGGCGGCGCTGCCGCCCGTCGCCAACCGCTTGCGCCCGTGTTGGCGCCATGCTTTCATTGCCTACGCATGCTGCCGCAAGAGTCTGCGCAGCGCTGGAGATTCGCATGGCAAATCTACCAATGTGGAAAGCTTCACTCATGCACATGGCCCTTGCCGTGGGCGCCGCGCTGGTCGCGGGCTGTGGCGATGGTGGCGACGGTGGCACACCTTATACGCCCCTGGTGGAGGAGACCTTCCGAAATCCGTCCATGATCAGCAGCAGCAACGGCGAGTTGCGGGCGAAGTTCGAGGTCGTCACCACACGGATCCGGGTGGACGACACTGCGGTCACCACCACGGTCTACAACGGCCAGTACATTCCGCCGGTGTTGCGCCTGAAGCCAGGTGACACTCTGTTCCTCGACTTGGTCAACCGCAGCGCCAACCCCACCAACGAGCATTACCACGGGCTGGACGTCTCGCCGCGCATCAACGCCAATGGAAGCGCCTCCGACAACATCTTCGTCGAAGTGCAGCCTGGGGCAATGCAGTCTTATCAGGTGGCCATTCCGCCCACGCACCATGCGGGGCTGTATTGGTACCACAGCCACCAGCACGGCACTTCGGAGCAGCAGGTGATGGGCGGGCTGTCGGGCGGCATGATCATCGAAGGCCTGCTCGATCCTCTGCCGCAACTTGCCGGCATCAGGGAACGGGTGCTGCTGCTCAAGGACATCCAGGTCGGCCCCGACGGGCAAGTGCCTTCGGACATCGACCCCAGCGCCCCCACCCACCGCACCGTCAACGGGCAGACCAACCCCGTGCTGACGATCGCACCCAACGAAACGCAGTTGCTGCGCATCGGCAACATCAGCGCCAACATGTACTACCGGCTCAAGCTGCCGGGCCATACCTTCTACGAAATCGCGCGCGACGGCATTCGGCGCACTCAAGTGGTGCCTTATGACGAACTGCTCCTGCCGCCGGCATCGCGCTCCGAGGTGCTGATCCAGGGCGGACCGGCCGGGACGTACGTGATGCAGTCGCTCGACATCGACACGGGCCCGCAAGGCGACACGGTGCCGGCCACCACCTTGCTCACGCTGGTCTCGCAAGGCCTGCCGCAAGCGGCGGCGGCCATCCCGGGTCTGCCCTCTGGCGAGGATTTCCGGACGTTGCCGGTGGCCCGCAAGCGCACCATCCAGTTCGTGGAATCGGCTGACGGCAACACCTTCTACATCGACTCCGGCAACGGACCCGTCCAATTCGACATGGACCGCGTCGATTCGACCATCGAGTCCGGCACGGTGGAGGAATGGACCATCCTCAACGTCACGGGAGAGTGGCATGTGTTCCACATCCACCAATCCAACTTCCAGGTGACGGAGATCAATGGCACGCCCCAGCCGTTCACTGGCCACCAGGACAACGTGAACGTGTCGTTCCAGCCGGATGCCAACTCCCCGCCCGGCCAGGTCAAGCTGCTGATCGATTTCCGAAACCCGATCGCCGTGGGCAAGTTCGTCTATCACTGCCACATCCTCGAGCACGAGGACGGCGGCATGATGGCGGTGGCCGAGGTGAAACTGCCCGGCTCCTTTGCATCCTCCGGGCCGCCGCAATCGCCGCGCAGCGGATTTGCCAAGGCAAAGCTGCTTGCGAACTCGCAACAGGACCGTCTTGCTGCCCTGCGCGCGCAGGACATCTGCACCACGCCAACACCCCGCCGCACGGGCGCGAGCGGGGCCTTGCGGGTGCGCGGACCGGTCGGGGACGGGCTCGCGCCGGTGGCCGGACTGGCCTTGTCCGTGGCACGCAGCCCTTCGCGTTTGCAGGCGCTGCGCGTAGCGGGCATGCAGCCGGTTTCGGTCAACAGCGCCGAGCGCGTGCGCCCTTGAATTGCATCGCCAGAACGCCTCTGCGACGGCCAAAGCGCGCCATCCCGTTTTCCTGAGCGAGGTCGACGACCCATGCCGTACTACTTGAGCGTCGGCCTTCTGACTGGCAGCGTTTTCGTCGAAATGCGCTTCTGGGCGCTGATCTTCATGACGGTGGTGGTGCCGTTGGCGCTCTATCTTCTTCTGCGCCACCGGCGAGCGGTGTCGCGCGTGACGGTGCTGATGCTCGGCCTGGCATTGGTGGCCATTGCAGCGGTCGACGTCTGGCTGCTGCACGGTCTGCAGAATGCCGCCGTCCACAATGCGTCGAAGCTGGACGACTTTCTGGATTCGGAGGTCACGGTGGGCCTGTATCTCATTCCCGCGCTGTTCGGCGGCGTGGGGATCGACCTGGTCTCCACCATCATCCGCCAGCACCTTCTGCATATGGAGCGCCGCCATCGCCAGCACCGGCGAAACGGCCAGGAGCACTAGCGCGGACGGGGGGCCGCCGATAAACTTGTCGTGCCACCCAGGAAAGGCTGCGTATGGGCGAATCCGGCCTGCCGCGTTTGCACATGGAATCAAGCCTGATTCCGGCTTCCGAACGCTTCGAGCGTTGGCGCGATGGCCTTGCCGGCACGTTCGATGTGTTCGTGCCCGAGGGGGAGCGCGCCGAAGACGTTCGCTACGACACCTCCATCTGGCAACTCGGCACCGTCATGCTGAGCGACAACACCTTCGGACCCCGCCTGCAGGCGCGCACGGCACGGCATGTTCGCGCAGACCACGTGGACCACTACCGCGTGATCCTGCAGACAGCTGGCCTGTTGCGACTGGACGCCGACGGAAGGCGACATGCCGTAAATGCCAACCAGTTGGTGATCTCCGACATGTCCCGCCCGGAAGGCTATGAGACCACCAGCGGCGGGAACATCGTCCTGTTCGTGCCGCGCGAGATGCTCGACGGTGAACTGCCTCGCGCGTTCGATCTTCATGGTGTGATGCCGGTGGGCAGCGCCGCCGGCATGCTGGCCGAGCACTTGCGGGCGCTGGCGCGCATGGCGCCCGAGCTGCGGTTGAGCGAAGCCGCGGCGCTCACGCGCGCCACGGTGCACCTCCTAGCCGCCAGCCTGTTTTCTTCGGCCCAAACTTTGGCGCATGCGCGGGCGACGATGGAGAACACGCTGCTGCGGCAGATCTGCCGCTTCATCGACCTGCACCTGTCGGATTCCGAGTTGTCGGTGGAGACGCTGTCGAGTTTCTTCAAGGTCTCGCGCTCGACCCTGTATCGCCTCTTCGAGCCGCTGGGCGGCATCGCCAGCTATGTGCGGGAACGCCGGCTGGCGCGCATCCACGAAATACTCAGTGACGCCGGGAAGCGAAGGCAGTACCTGCAGCGCCTTGCCGAAGACCACGGCTTCAAGAGCGCCACCCATTTCAGCCGTGCGTTTCGTGAGCACTACGGCTACAGCCCCAGCGACGTTCGCCACCTGGGAGCATCTGCCGCGCTGTCGATACCGGCGGCCAACAATGCCAGCAACGGACGCGCCGATTTCGACCGCTGGTTGCGCTCGCTTCGCGAATAGTCCTGTACTCGGCCGAAACCGCAGCTCAACGCAAGGGGGCGGCGATCCCTCTGTCGTCCGCGGTGCACAGAAGCGCCGTTGCTCGAGAGGCATGGCTTGCTCTCGTGGCTTCTCAATAGCCCCAGTAGGGACGGCAGTGCAAAGCGCCATAGGGGCCGCGCCAGCAGCGCCCACCTGGATAGGGGCCAGGACCCCATCCCCAGCCCCAACGTGCGCCGGGAGCCGGCGGCGGGCCGTACGCACGGCGCCAGCCCGGCCCGTACCACCAGTCGATGAACACGCTGATCTGCTTGCCGGCATGGGGCATCTCGCCGTCGAGCAGGCGGATATCGTAGGTGAGCGTGTCGCCCGACAGGCGCGGATTGGTCAGTTCGACCACGACAAGATCGGTCTTGTCGTCGATGGCAGTGGAGATGGTGGCATTGGGCGGATCTTTCTGAAAGTTGTCCTTGCCCTGGTTCCAGAACTCTACAAAGCGATTGGTAAGCACGTCGCCGGTCATGCGTTCGGGCCGGTCGGTAAACATCAGCGTCTGCGGCGCCACGCCGTGGATGCTGAGCGTCTTGCCGTCCGACGTGAACGACGTGCCGGTCTGCACGAACAGCCAGTTGGCCGGCGGCATCGAGACGATGTTGTCGGCGTCGGGTTCGGGCGGCGACGGCGATGCGGAACTGGCTAGTGGCGCAGGCACAACGGAAGTGCTCTGCGCGTGAGCGCGATTGGCCATGCCGAGCGCCAGACCAGTTGCGAGAGCAAAGATGCCGCCTAGTACCAGGCCTTGCCACCTGCGGCGCAGATGCGACCCGACCGAGACCGCGGGAGTGGTGTTGAACGAACGCATGGAAGTGGTCTTTCAGAATTGACGAGGAGTGCCGGCATTGTTCGCCGCCAGAACGCGCCGCAGTTGTCTGCGCGTACCAATGCGAACCTGAGCGTCCCACTCAAGCAGTGATCACGAGTGCCTCGGCGTCGGCTTCGGGTCAAGCGCTTCAGATCTGACTAAGACACGGGCTCAACACTAGCGGCGCAATGAAACCGCACAATCAACCAGGCGACGAATGGTTGCCTCAGCTACTTGATGAGGACCAGATGTCCCGCGTCATCGGCCTGCTCGACCTTCATCCAATAGACCCCGAGCGTGCGCGGCGCGCCCTGGACATTGCCTTCGACGAAGGGGCCCTGTCGGCCCGCCAGCGGCAGGCCGTGCGGATCTTGTTCCTTTTGCCGACGGCAGATGCCAACGACGTGCTGCTGCAGGCGTGCAAGGACACTGCGGCTCGACAAGTGTTCCTGCGACTGCGCGGACAATGATCCCCCCCCCCGCGAACCGTGGTACGGCATGGACAGCGCGGCGCTTGCGTACAGCGGCGCGCGGGCAGCTGGCGCTCCAGCGTGCGGTACCCGGTGTGGCCATATAGCGCGAACATCTTGTCCAGCGGCTGGCCTGGTTGGCGCGCTTATCGGATTGCCGCAGCGAGCCAGCATTGATAGATTTCGCACATAGCGCCCCGACCTGGCGTGCTGATGGAGTGGGATCAACCAATGGCCTCGCCAACAAGCCACAACATACCCTCCTACCTGTTCAAGGGTGAGGATCTGAATGGCAGCGAGGTAAGGGAACGGCTTCGGGAACGCTTCGCCGACAACTTTGATCTGCTTTTGCCAAAGGAGGGGCCCATCCGGGTTGATGGCGCTGAACACGTCGGCCTGATGCTAGGCAACATTGCAGTGCTGTGGCGCAAGATGTATGTGCATGATCTCGTGCGCAGCCCAGCATTGATCCGCTCCAGCCAGATCGACCACTACTTGCTCACAGTTTCTTTGGAACAGCGAGGCCCATCGGAGCACATGCTTGGCGACAGGCATTTTGTTAGGCAGGGGGTCGGCGAACCGTTGTTGCTGGACATGTCGCAACAGATGCGCTCGCAGATCGCGTCGGGTACCGATGTAACCCTGTTCATTGCGCGCGACGCGCTAGACGCGCTGTTGCCAAGAAGCTTGGATCTTCATGGCGTCAAGCTTGCAGGTGCCGTGGCTACGCTGCTGGTTGATCATCTGCGAAACCTCGTGCGTGTAGCACCAGGCTTGAGCTTGTCGGAGGCGCAGTTGACGGCGCGCAGTACCTTGCATCTGGTTGCCGCCAGTTTGGCGCCCCTGAGCGACTCGCTTGCACTTGCGCGACCGCTCATAGACCAATTGCTGCCCAGGAGAATCGGACGCTATATCGATTCGCATCTGGCAAACCCCGACCTCTCGGTGGAGCAGCTATGCGGCGCCTTTGGAGTGTCTCGATCGAGCATGTACCGGCTGCTCGAACCTATGGGAGGAGTCAGCGCCTTCATCCGCGCACGCCGACTGAGCCAGGCTCATCAACTGCTTGCTGGCGCCACGGAGCGTGTGCACCTCAAGCGCTTGGCCGACGACTTCGGCTTCCGCTCTGCAGCGCAGTTCAGCCGTGCATTCAGTGACCAGTTTGGCTATAAGCCCAGCGAAGCGAGAATGCAGATTGCACCATTTACGCATGCTGCTGCGTCCGTTTCCATGGGCGAAGCGCAACGCCTTTCCGAGTGGCTCCGCGTCCTCGGCCGCTAGATCGACAGATCGCCGCGGCAACGCCAGTCCACACGAGCGCTCACCAGCGAAGACGGGCTGGGAACGTTGCATCTCGGCCTCGGCCTACTGCCGTTCACTCAGTACCACTTCGACCTTTTCGCCCGAGGCAGCCAGATCCTTTTCCGTCGCATCAGTTGGCATACGGCGTGGGCATTTGAGACGCTCGTCAAACAGCACCGCCCCGACGAAAAATAGCCTCATGGCATCTCCTTCACAACCACAGGAATGCCATGACTTCGAACTTCCCACGTCCGGCGCACATCGCGGCCCGGCCACTCAATCGAGTGCTTGCGCTCGCCCTTGGCGCTCCGTTCGCGCTGATGCCGGTCGCGGCCCTGGCCGACAGCGGACCAGCTTGTCAGAATGGCGCGCCGACGGCCTGCCAGATCATTTATCTGACGCCGACGGCCGGTGACGGGCAGGCAGGCGATATGGGTCAGCCCATTGTCAGCACCTTCACCAATTCCCAGACACTGACCGCGACGCCCGGCGTCGACGGCACTGGAGCGATCCAGCTCGAAACCGTCGCCGGCGACGGCGGCAAGGGCGGCAGCGACGGCGACAACGGCGGCAACGGCGGCCAAGGCAATGAGGTCACAGTCACGGTCGGCCCGGCGGTCAGTGCGCAGGGCAGCAATGCGGGTGGCCTCCTTCGCTTCACCTCTTCCGGCGGCTGGGGAGGCGCCGGCGTCGGCGCATCCATCGGCGGCGCCGGCCACGACGGCACCGGTGGCGGTGGCGGCCCGGTGAGCGTCACGATGAACGCCGGCACGGTGAACAGCACGGATCCCGCGACACCGGGCCTGTATGTCCTCTCTCAGGGTGGGGGCTCGATCTCTTCGGGAACAGCTGGCGGCGCTGGCTACTTCGGCGCACTCTCTGGAGATGGTGGGGGCAGCGCCTATGTCACGGCCAACATCGGCGGCAACATCTCCACTGCCGGCACCGGTGCCTCGCTCAACGCGCTGGGTGGCGCCGGCAGCACGGGCACGAACGACAACGGCGGCATCTCCGAAAGCCAGGGACGCACGGGCGGCAACGGCGGATCTTCCAGCCAGGGCATGACCGCGACCGTGACCGGTTCCATCACATCGTCCCAGGCCGACGGCATCGACATGTTTGCGACTGCGGGCAACGGGGGCAACGGTGGCAACTCGGCGGCTGCGCCTTCGTCGTCCACGGCGGGCAACGGGGGCACCGGCGGCAATGCCCCGGACGCGACGCTGACCATCTACAACGCCACCGGCGGCCAGAACCAGGGCAGCGTCCAGGGCGCCGGAGTCGGCGCGCTCGTCAGCAGCACCGGCGGCGCTGGCGGCAACGGGGGGGCGGCGGGCAACGCCAAGGTCTCCGCCGGCGGCGTGGGCGGACAAGGTGGCAATGCGGGCAATGTCACGGTCAATCTGCAATCCGGAGGGCAAGTGGTTGGCAACGGCACCGCAGCCCTGTTGGCCGAATCCCTCGGCGGCAACGGTGGCAGCGGCGGCGCCAGCGACTTTGGCAACGCCACCTCCACCAGCGGCAACGGCGGCAACGGCGGCGCTGCCGCGTCGGCTACCGTCGTCATCGGCGCGACGCCGAGCGATGGCACCACGCGGCCTACCAGCGTCACTACCGGCAGCGGCTCATCAGGCTTTGGCGTGGTGGCGCGCAGCGCAGGGGGCAGCGGTGGCGATGCCGCCGTGGCCGTCGGCGCAACCTACGCCGCTGGCGGCAAGGGTGGAGACGGCGGCAACGGCGGCACCGCCAGCGTCACGCTGCTCGACAACGCTTCGGTGACCACGCAAGGCGCCGAAAATGCGCTCACGGATGCGGTGCACGCTGGTGTGTACGTGGTTTCCAGCGGCGGCACGGCCGGCTCGGGCGGCGATGCCAGTGCCGGCATGGGCGGTGCTGCCGGAAGCGCCGGCAAGGGTGGACTCGGCAACACGGCGACCGCTGCCATCGACGGTACGGTCGGCACGACGGGCAGCTTCGTGTACGGGGTGTTGACGCAAAGCCTGGGCGGCATGGGCAGCAGCGGCGGTGATGCGGCCAGCGTGTTCGGCTATGCCGGGCCGGCGCGCAACGGAGGCGACGGCGGATCGGTCTATGTGAACGGACAGAGCGGCACCGTCACCACCCAGGGCACCGGATCCTACGGCATGGTCGGTCAAAGCATCGGCGGTGGAGGTGGCTCGGGAGGCAATGCCCTCTCGAGCACGACCGGCGTCGCCATCGGCGGCAATGGCGGAGGTGGCGGCAACGGCGGCAATGTGACGCTCGGCCTGCTGTCGAGCGACCCCAACTCGGCGGTGCTGAACGACACGGTGATCACCTATGGCGACGCAGCCATCGGCATCCAGGGTCAGAGCGTTGGCGGCGCGGGCGGCATCGGCGGCAACGCGGTCGCCGTGGGCACGGGTGTATCGCTGGCGATCGGCGGCGACGGCGCCAGCGGCGGCAACGGCGGCGCGGTCAACGTGAACAGCAACGGCCTGGTCACCACGCTGGGCCCGCAGTCGGGCGGCATCGCCGCGCAAAGCGTCGGTGGCGGCGGCGGCAACGGCGGCGCCGCCGTGGCGATCGACGCCGGGGTGCAGATCTCGACGTCGTTCGCGTTGGGCGGCAGGGGAGCCAACGGCGGCCAAGGCGGCGCGGTCAACCTCACCAATGCAGGGCAAGTATCGACCTATGGGGCGGATTCCTACGGCCTGAAGGCGCAGAGCATCAGCGGCGGCGGCGGCCAGGGGGGTACGGCACTGGCCACGGCGGCAGCACTCGGCGGCGATCCGGAATTTCCTACCACCTCCGTCAGTGTCAGCGTGGGTGGGAGCGGCGGCGCAGGCGGCGACCAAAGCAACAGCCCGGTCACGGTGAACAACAACGGCCTCGTGACGACCTCCGGCGACGGCTCGATCGGCATCATCGCGCAGAACCTCAGCGGTGGGGGCGGCAATGGCGGCGACTCCACCGCCTCCTCGTACGCCAATGGCCTGAACAGCGACAGCACCAATGTCAGCGTCAGCGTCGGCGTGGGCGGCAAGGGCGGCGGTGGCGGCACGGCTGGGTCGGCCACCGCCAACAACAACGGCCTGGTACTCACGATGGGCGCCGACGCCTATGGCGTATTCGCGCAGAGCGTGGCCGGCGGCGGCGGCACGGGGGGCGCGGGGGACTCGTCCGCATCGGCCGGGTCTGGCGACAACAGCTACACCGGCTCGGTCACCGTCGGCGGCTCGGGCGGCCAGGGCGGCATCGCAGGCGCCGTCAATGTGAACAACCAGTCGCTGGGCAATATCGCCACTGCAGGCGACGGCGCCAATGCGGTCTTTGCGCAAAGCCTGGCGGGCGGTGGCGGTGCCTCCGGCGGCGGGGCGGCCAAGGCCAACGGCGGCTCGATCTCCGCATCCGTGACAGTCGGCGGCAGCGGCGGCAGCGGCGGCACTGCGGGCGCCGTCACCGTGCAGAACCAGGGCAATCTGCTCACCCAGGGCGCCGAAGCGGACGCCGTCCTCGCGCAAAGCATCGGCGGCGGCGGCGGCAAGGCCGGCAAGGGCACCTCCACCACCGGCGGTGCGCCGAACGCAGAGCAGGTATTCCAGCAGATGAGCAACTCGATTCAGAGCGGCTTGGGCGTGGACACGAGCGGCGTCACCAAGGTTGCCGACAACGTGTACAGCGTGGGCAGCAAGGTGTGGGGCGCGGTCAACAGCTTGACGAAACTCGGCTCGGCCCTCGGCGGTGGCGACGATGACGCCGCGACCGGCACGTTGCGCGACGACGATGATGGCGACGGCCAGTCCAGCAGCCTGAAGCTCAATGCCACGCTGGGTGGCCAGGGCGGTGTCGGGGGAACGGGCGGCACCGTCTCGGTGACCAACAGCGGTGGCATCCAGACCAACGGCAACAAGTCCGACGGCATTTTTGCGCAAAGCCTTGGCGGCGGCGGCGGCGTGGGCGGTGCCAGCAGCTTCTCGGGAAGCGCGAGCGACGGTGGCTCGAGCGATGACAGCACGAGCGGCGCGCTCACGGTGGGCGGCAGCGGAGCGGGCGCCGGCGCCGGCGGCACGGTGCAGGTGACGAACACCGGCAGCATCGCCACCCTCGGGGTCAGCAGCTATGGCATCAGTGCACAGAGCGTCGGCGGCGGCGGCGGCAAGGGCGGCGCGACGGCATCGTCCGCCGGCGCACTGAAAGACTTCAACGTCACGCTGGGCGGGTCCGGCGGTGCGGGCGGTTCGGGCGGCAGCGTGACGGTGGACAACGAAGGCTCGATCAACACGCAGGAACGCGAATCGATCGCCGTGCTCGCCCAGAGCGTCGGCGGTGGTGGTGGCACTGCGCACCTTCTGTCCAGCGATGTGTCGGCGTCTACCGATTCGCAGAACAACATGCAGATCAATCTCTCTTTGGGCGGCAGTGGCGGTGCGGCTGGAGATGGCGGCAACACCACCGTGTCGCTCAACCAGAAGCTGGGCAGTCAAGGGACGATCCGTACGTCGGGCGCCAACAGCGTCGGTGTGCTAGCGCAGAGCATCGGCGGCGGCGGCGGCCTGATGGTTGCCTCCAGCGCCCAATCGGATGCCAAAGGCGGCGGCAACGGGGGCGGCATTCAAAACACGACCCTGCTGCCGCTGACGATCGGCGATGCCAACGGTTCCAGCGGCAACGCCAATACGGTGAATGTGAACGTGGGCAATGGCAACGGCAGCGGGCTCTGGAACGCCATTGGAACGTCCGGCGCCAACGCCCACGGCATCGTGGCACAGAGTATCGGCGGCGGCGGCGGCGTATTCTCGGGCGCGACACCATCGATGGATCTTGCCAAGCTGTTCCCCGGCACCAAGCAAACCGGCAACGGCGGCAGCGTGAACGTGTCACTGACGGATTGGAGCTTCGACAGCGTGACCACCAGCGGCGCGGGCGCGGTGGGCGTGCTGGCGCAGAGCATCGGCGGAGGCGGCGGCCTCGTCGGCGACATGAGCCACGTCCAGCTGGGCACGGCCACCGACGGCGGGTTGAAAGCCAACCCGAATCAGCAAAGCGGCCAGGGCGGCAACGTCTCGGTGAACGTGGGCGCCTTCAACACCGTTGCCACCACCGGCGCCAATGCACATGGCGTACTGGCACAGGCATTGGGCGGCGGCGGCGGCATTCTGAGCGGCACGGCCGACAACCCCGGCTACAGCTTTGCCGGCAGCACGAACTACACCGGCTGCAGCTCGGACAACTGCACCGGGAACGTGAACGTCACGCTCGGCAACTCGGCCACGGTGAGCACCAGCGGCGCGGGCGCCTGGGGCATCTACGCCCAGAGCAGCGGCAACGGGAGCAACAACGCCACCATCAACGTAGGCCCATACGCCTCGGTGCAGAGCCAGGACAAATCGGCCGGCGCCGTCTATGTCGAAGCCACGGGGACCAACACGGTGACGAACGGGGGCACGATTTCCGCGACCAGCACCGGCCTGGCGGTGGGCAGCGCCGCCGGCAGGACCACCCTGGACAACCTGAGCACCGGCATTGTCAACGGCAACGTCAACCTCAAGATCGGCTCGGGCTCGGGCAGCGTGCTGAACCGCCTGGGCGGCACGCTCAACACCGGCAACCTCATGGGTGCCGACGTGGTGCAGAACGAAGGCAAGGTGGAGGTCGGCGGCGCCGGCACGGCAGGCGCAGTCACCGAAGTCACCGGCAAGCTCGAACAGGGTTCCACCGGCCGCATCGTGATCGACAGCGATCACGTGGCCGGCACTTCGGACCGGCTGACGGTCGATGGCGACGCGCACCTGGCCGGCGCCCTCCAGATGCGCACCGCGCGCCTGGCGCCCACGCCCGTGGACGTCATGGACGTCAAGGGCGAGCTCGACGCATCGCAGCTGCAGTCGGTCGACCCGATGCTGGTGCACTACCAGATCTCCAACGCCGGAACCACCGCGGCCGACGGCTCGGCCCAGCAGTCGATCTTCGTGACTCCCCAGGCGCGCTTCGATGCCGCGGCCTCGGGCCTCGGCAAGAACGCCCAATCGGTCGCCGATCACCTCCAGGCCAACTTCAATGCCGGCTCGGGGAGCCTGGGCGGCACCCTTGCCCAGTTGGCCGCGGGCGTGCAGGACCCTGCAACCTACAAGGCGACCCTGACCAGCCTGGGCAACGAAGCTCAGCAGGCCGTGGGCACCTCGCGGCTGGCGGCCAGCCACGCCTTCGTGGAGCGCATGAACTCCTGCCCGACCTTCGATCAGGACAACAGCACGGACATGAAGGAGCGCGATTGCCTGTGGGGCCGTGTGATCGACAACAGCACCACCGCCAGCGGATCGCAGCATGCCAACTACAGCGCCAGCACGCACTCCGTGCAGGTGGGCGGCCAGAAGCAGATTGCGCAGGGCTGGTTCCTGGGCGGCAGCGCGGCATACAACAGCGAGGATTTCAACAGTTCCACAGGCGCGGGCAGCGTCGAGGGCAACGGCGGCGCGGTGGGCATGGTGCTCAAGCGAGAGATCGGCAACTGGACCATTTCGGGCGCCGCGGACTTCGGCTACGGCAACTACGACACCACGCGCAACATCGCCTTCCCGGGCTATGCAGCGCAAGCCACCGGCAGTTTCAACCTCACGCAGTACGGCCTGCACTCCCGCATTGCCTACCTGGTCCCGCAACAGGACTGGTATCTCAAGCCCTACCTGGACCTGCACGCGGTGCACATGCATACCGGGAGCTACAGCGAACAAGGTGCCGGTGCACTGGGTCTCAACGTGGACGGCAACAGCGACACGATGTTCTCCGCTTCCCCCATGCTGGAGGTGGGTGGCCGCGTCGAGATGGACAACGGCATGACGCTGCGGCCCTATGCAGCTGTGGGCGCCACCTTGCATGACAAGAACGAGTGGGGGGCGGACGCGCAGTTCCAAGGCGCGGTGCCGGGCGTACAGAGCTTCAACACGGCGGCCAGTGCGCCCACTAGCCTGGCGAACGTGCGCCTGGGGGTGGACTTGATGGTGAAGAAGAACCTGCAGGTGCGCGCCGAGTACGGCGGCCAGTTCGGGTCGGGCTACCGTTCCAATGAAGGCATCCTGCGCGTGAACTACCTCTTCTGACGCACCGGGCGGAGGGCACGATCCGATCAGTGATAATCATTCTCGATCGGTACAGAACAACGAGCAGACGCCGGCCCCGCATTTCCTGACATTTCCGGAGTCCATCCATGTCTGCTCGACATACCTGGCGCCGCCTGGCGCTGCCCGTTGCCTGCGCGGCCGTCCTCGCCGCCCCTTCCCTCGCGGCGCACGCCGCCGGGCCGGTGACCCTCTACACCACCCGCGAGCCCGCCCTGGTCCAGCCGCTGCTGGCTGCCTTCACCGCACAGAGCGGCGTCGAGGTCCGCACCGTCTTCGTCAAGGACGGGCTGCTCGAGCGCGTCAAGGCCGAGGGCGACCGCTCGCCAGCCGACCTGCTGATGACCGTGGACATCGGCAACCTGATCGACCTGGTCGAAGCCGGTGTCACGCAGCCGCTGACGTCCCCCGCCGTGGCATCGGCCGTGCCCGCGCAACTGCGCGACGCAGGCGGCCAGTGGACGGCCCTGTCGATGCGCGCCCGCGTGCTCTACGCCGACAAGGCCCTTCCGCTGGCGAGCTTCCGCTATGCCGAGCTGGCCGACCCGCGCTACAAGGGCAAGGTCTGCATCCGCTCGGGCCAGCACCCGTACAACACGGCACTCGTGGCCGCCATGATCGCGCACGAGGGCGAGGCGCGCACCGAGCAATGGCTGCGCGGCGTCAAGGCCAACCTCGCGCGCAAGGCTACCGGCGGCGACCGCGACGTGGCGCGCGACATCCTCGGCGGCATCTGCGACATCGGCCTGGCCAACTCCTACTACGTCGGCCAGATGAAGAGCGCCAAGGCCGGAACCGACGCCCGCAAGTGGGGCGACGCGATCAAGGTGATCCGCCCCACCTTCGCCAACGGCACGACGCACGTCAACATCAGCGGCGCGGCGTTGGCCCGCCACGCGCCGAACCGCACCGAAGCGGTCAGGTTGATGGAGTTCCTGGTGTCGGAGCCCGCGCAGGCCATGTACGCGCAGACGAACTTCGAGTACCCGGTGCGCAGCGGCGTGGCGCTCGACCCCGACACCGCCGCCAGCATCGGCGGCATCAAGCCCGACACGCTGCCGCTGGCGGAAGTGGCGCGCCACCGCAAGCAGGCCAGCGTGCTGATCGACAAGGTCCGGTTCGACCAGTGAACGCCTGCGCGCCCGCGACGCGCCCGGCATGGCAGTGGCGCCGGCGACACCCGGGCGCCGTCGGGCCGCGCACCGCGGGGCCGCTCTGGCGCGCCGCGTCGCTGGCCATCGCATTGGGCGTGCTCGCCCCGCTGCTGGGCCTGGCCTGGGTCGCCAGCGGCGGCGACCTGGCGCATTGGTCGCACCTGGCGCGCCACGTGCTGCCGCAGGCGGTTCTCGACACGATCCTGTTGATGACGGGCGTGGGCGCCATGGTGCTGGTCCTCGGCACCGCCTGCGCCTGGCTGGTCACCGCCTGGGACTTTCCGGGTCGCGGCGTCCTGGCCTGGGCCCTGCTGCTCCCGCTGGCGATGCCGACCTACATCGTGGCCTTTGCCTACCTCGACCTTCTGCATCCCATCGGGCCGATCCAGGGCGCGATCCGCTGGCTGCTGGGCCACGACAGCCCGCGCGCATTCCGGCTGCCCGACCTGCGCTCGCTGCCGGGCGCGATCGTGCTGCTCGGCCTGGTGCTCTACCCCTACGTCTACCTCACCGCCCGCGCCATGTTCCTGAGCCAGCCAGCACACCTGTTGGAAGCCGCCCGCACGCTCGGAGAGGGGCGTGCCGGCGCCTTCTTCCGCGTCGCGCTGCCGCTGGCGCGCCCGGCGCTGGCGGTGGGCACGGGCCTGGCGCTGCTGGAGACGCTCAACGACATCGGCGCCTCGGAATTCCTCGGCGTGCGCACGCTCACCGTGGCCATCTACACGACGTGGGTCACGCGCTCCGACCTGGCAGGCGCGGCGCAGATCGCGTGCAGCATGCTGCTGTTCGTCGCCGCCCTGCTCTGGCTCGAACGGCGCGGCCGCCGGCAGCAGCGCTTCGGCTCCGCTCAGCGGATGCGTGCCATGCGGCCACGCCGCCTGCCCGGCGGCACCGGTTGGCTGGCCTTGGCCGCGGGCAGCCTGCCGGTCCTGCTCGGGTTCGTGCTGCCGGCGCTCTACCTGGTGGTGGAAACCGGCAAGCGCCTGGCGCTGGGCGCCGGCATTTCGCGCGAACTTCTGTCAGCCCTGGGCAGCAGCCTGGCGCTGGCCCTCGGCGTGACGGGTGTCGCGGTTAGCGCCGCGCTGGTGGTGGCGTGGGCCACCCGCAGCATCGGCTCGACGCCCAATCCGGCGCGCTGGCAGGCCCGCGTCGCCAGCCTGGGATACGCCATGCCCGGCACTGTGCTGGCCATCGGCCTGCTGACCCCGGCGCTGTCGCTGGACGCCGGGCTGGCGCAATGGCTGGGCCTGCCCGGCCTGCCGCTGATGACGGCCGGCGTGGTGCTGGTGACGGCCTGCGCCATCCGCTTCCTGGCAATGCCGCTGGGCAACATCGAGGCCGGCCTGACACGCTTGCCGCCGGCACTCGAACACGCCGCGAGATCGCTTGGCGAAGGCCCGCTGGGCACGCTGCGCCGCGTGCACCTGCCGCTGCTTCGGCCAGCACTGGCCGCCGGCGCGTTGCTCGTGTTCGTGGACACCATGAAGGAACTGCCTGCCACCTTGCTGTTGCGGCCGCCGGGCTTTGAGACCCTGGCCACCTGGCTGTATGCCGAAGCGGCGCGCGGCACCTACGAAGAAGGTGCCATTGCGGCGCTGGCCATCGTCCTGGCCGGGCTGGCGCCGGTGATCCTGCTGGCGCGCCAGCACCCCGCCGCCCCGACGGAGACCGGCACCTCAGCGCATCGCACGGAGAACGCACCATGAGCGGACAGGCGCTGCGACTGCAGGACGTTCGGCTGGCCTACCACGGCTCGACCGGCGGACACCTGGCGCTCGACGGAGTGTCGCTCGCGCTCGACGCCGGCCGGATCGGCTGCCTGCTCGGCCCGTCGGGCTGCGGCAAGACCACGGTGCTGCGCGCCATCGCCGGTTTCGAGCCCGTGCGCAGCGGCAGCATCCGGCTGGGGGACCAGTTGCTGTCCTCAGCGGCGACGCACCTGCCTCCGGAGCAGCGGCGCGTCGGCATGATGTTCCAGGAGTACGCGCTGTTCCCGCACCTGGACGCCGCGCACAACGTGGCATTCGGCCTGCGGCGCCTGCCGGCGCCAGCACGGCGCGCACGCGTCGCCGAACTGCTCGCCCTGGTGGGCCTGCCCGACCATGGCGGGCGGTTCGCCCACGAACTGTCGGGCGGGCAGCAGCAGCGCGTCGCGCTGGCCAGGGCGCTGGCGCCTTCGCCGCAACTGCTGCTGCTGGACGAGCCTTTCTCCAACCTGGATCCGGCCACGCGCGAACGCCTGACGGTGCAGGTGCGCGACATCCTGCGCGCGGCGGGCCAGACGGCCGTGCTCGTCACCCACAACGAAGCCGAGGCGCATGCCATCGCCGATCACGTCGGCGTGATGCACAACGGCCGGCTGACGCACTGGCATCAGTCGGCTCACGCCTGACCGGCGCCGGCGGTGGCGCTGCAGGCCGCCGCCATGACCCCGGCGCCGCACCACCCTTGCGAATGGACGGAAAATCGGCGTTCGCACCCATTCTTCAGACCCACGAGAGAGAGAAAAAACATGCGCCTTCTTCACACCATGCTGCGCGTCGGCGACCTGCAGCGGTCCATCGACTTCTACACGAAGGTCCTGGGCATGCAACTGCTGCGCAAGTCCGAGAACCCGGAATACAAGTACAGCCTGGCCTTCGTCGGCTACGAAGGCAACCCGTCGCAGGCCGAGATCGAACTGACCTACAACTGGGGCACCGACAGCTACGAGATGGGCACCGCCTATGGCCACATCGCGCTGGGCGTGCCCGACGCGTACGCCGCCTGCGAGAAGATCAAGGCGGCCGGCGGCAACGTCACGCGCGAAGCCGGGCCGGTCAAGGGCGGCACCACGGTGATCGCCTTCGTCACGGACCCGGACGGCTACAAGATCGAGCTCATCCAGCGCGCCGAGGACGCCGCCGGCGCCGGCCTGCGCTGATCAGCAGCCGAGTTGCTCGGCCAGCGCCACGATGTCGCGGGCGTGGAAGGTGTTGTCCGGGTCCGGAGAAACGTCCTTCGGCCGGCCCGGGCCGTTCTCCAGCGGACGCTCCACGTAGGCGGTGCGCAGCCCGCAGGCGCGCGCGGCCGCCAGGTCGTCCGGATGGGCCGCCACCAGCATCAGTTCGTTCGGCGCCACGTCGAACACGCCGGCCGCACCCAGGTAGACGCGCGGGTCCGGCTTGTAGGCCTTGAACACCTCGGCCGAGAGGATGCAGTCCCAGGGCAGCCCGGCGCGCTTGGCCATCTCGGTCAGCAGGCCGATGTTGCCGTTGGACAGCGTGCAGATGGTGTAGCGCGCCTTCAGCCGCGTCAGGCCCTCGACCGCATCCGGCCAGGCCGGCAGGCGGTGCCAGGCGGTATTGAGCCGGCGGCGGGCGTCCCGGTCCAGCTGGTCCTCAACGCCGAAGTCGCGCAGCACCTCGTCGAGGATGTGCAGGTGCAATTCATCGACCAGCGTGAATCCGCCCTCGCCCGCTGCGATGCGCGCCATCACCGCGCGCATGGCCGGCGCATAGCCGGCGCGCCAGGCGCGCGCGAAAGCGTCGCCGTCCACGCCAGGCAGCATGCGCTCGACCTCGGCCCGTATGCCGCCATGCCAGTCGACCACCGTGCCGAATACGTCGAAGGCAATGACCTTCAGTTCGCTTGCCTGGTCCTGTCCCGTCATGCCTTGTCTCCTTTTATTTGTATGTCCCGCGTCAGCGCGGGAGCGCGCTGGCCTCGCTCGCCAGTTGGGTGATGCGCGCCCAGTCGCCCGACAGCACAGACTCGTTCGGCACGATCCACGATCCCCCGACGCAGGCCACGTTCGACAGCGCCAGGAACTCGTGCGCATTGCCGGCGTGGATGCCGCCGGTCGGGCAGAACTGCACTTCGCCGAACGGACCTTGCCAGGCCTTGAGCATCGACACGCCGCCGGCCTGCAACGCCGGGAAGAACTTCAGCGTGGTCAGGCCGTCTTCCTGTGCCTGCATGATCTCGCTGCCGGTCGCCACGCCCGGCAGCAGCGGAATGCCCTGGTCGTGGCAGGCCTTGCCCACGGCGCGGGTGTAGCCGGGGCTGACACCGAAACGCGCACCGGCGAGCGCCGCGGCCTGTGCATCGGCGGCGCTGCGGATGGTGCCGGCGCCGGCCACCGCTTCGGGCACTTCCTTGGCGATGCGTTCGATGCAGGCCAGCGCCGCGGGCGTGCGCAGGGTCACCTCGAGCATGCGGATCCCGCCGGCGACGAGCGCCCTGGCCAGCGGCACCGCGTGGGCCGGGTCTTGCAGGACGATCACGGGGATGACGGGCGCGTCGCGCATCACGTCGAGTGCGCCGAGCTTTTGCGGCAGCGGTTTCATAGCCATGTGCAGGCTCCTTCCTCGGCCGTCAGCGCATTGCGGCGCATGCCGGCGAACAGTTCACGCCCCAGTCCGTGCCCATCCGCATGGCGCTGGTCGTCGGGCATGCGCACGGTTTCACGCGCTTCCCATTCCTTTTCGGGCAGCAGCACCTGCAGCGTGCCCGCGATCGAATCGAGACGGATCATGTCGCCGTCGCGCACCTTGGCGATGGCCCCGCCCGCCGCGCCTTCGGGCGACAGGTGGATGGCCGCCGGCACCTTGCCGGACGCGCCGCTCATGCGCCCGTCAGTGACCAGCGCGACCTTGAAGCCCTTGCCTTGCAGGACCGACAACGGCGGCGTGAGCTTGTGCAGCTCGGGCATGCCATTGGCCTGCGGGCCTTGCCAGCGGACCACGCATACAACGTCGCGGTCGAGCTCGCCGGCTGCAAAGGCCTTCTGAAGCGCAGCCTGCGAGTCGAACACGCGCGCCGGAGCTTCGACCACGTGCCGGTCTTGCGGCACCGACGACACCTTGATCACGCTGCGCCCGAGGTTGCCGGTGAGCAGCTTCAGGCCGCCGGTGGCGCTGAACGGATCGGACGCCGGACGCGCCACCGCCTCGTCCTTGGAAGGGGCAGCCGGCTGCCAGTGCAGGCGACCGCCGTCGCCCAGCGAAGGAATGCCCGCATATTCGGCGATGCCGCCGGCGCGGACGGTCGCGACGTCGGCATGCATCAGCCCCGCGCCCACCAGCTCGCCGATCACGAAGCCGGGGCCGCCGGCACGCTGGAACTCGTTGACGTCGGCCGAGCCGTTCGGATAGACGCGCGTGAGCAGCGGGACCACGTCGGACAACTCGGCGAAATCGTTCCAGTCGATCGTGATGCCCGCCGCGCGCGCCACGGCCACCCAGTGGATCAGGTGGTTGGTCGAGCCCCCGGTGGCCAGCAGCGCGCTCATTGCGTTGACGATGGCCCGTTCGTCCACCAGCTGTCCGATCGGCGGGCAGGCATAGGCCTGCGCGCTGGCGCGGCCCAGCACCGTGCGCACCGCTTCGCGGGTGAGCGCCTCGCGCAGCGAATCGCCGGGCTGCACGAAGGCGGTGCCCGGCACGTGCAGCCCCATCGCCTCGAGCAGCATCTGGTTGCTGTTGGCCGTTCCGTAGAAGGTGCAGGTGCCCTGGTCGTGGTAGGCGGCCATCTCGGCCTCCATCAGCCCGCTGCGGCCGACGAGGCCCTGCGCCGCCTGCTCGCGCACCTTGGACTTGGCGTTGTTCGACAGGCCCGACGGCATCGGCCCGGCCGGAACGAACACGGTCGGCAGATGGCCGAAGTGCAGCGCGCCGATCAGCAGTCCGGGCACGATCTTGTCGCACACACCCAGCATGAGGGCCGCGTCGAACATGTCGTGCGTGAGAGCGATGGCCGTGCCCATGGCGATCACGTCGCGCGAGAACAGGCTCAGCTCCATGCCGGGCGTGCCCTGGGTGACGCCATCGCACATCGCCGGCACGCCGCCGGCCACCTGCGCGGTGCCGCCGAGACCACGCGCCTCGTCCTTGATGATGTCGGGATAGCCTTTGAACGGCGCGTGCGCCGACAACATGTCGTTGTAGGCCGTGACGATGCCGATGTTGGGTGCGCGCTCGGCCACGATGCGCAGCTTGTCGTTGGCGGGCACGCCAGCCACGGCGTGGGCCACGTTGGCGCAGCCCATGCGGTCGGATCCGCGGTCGCGCCGGCGCATGTCGGACAGGCGCTGCAGATAGGCCTGGCGCGTGTCGCGGCTGCGCTCGCGGATGCGCTCGGTCACGCTTTGAACGGTGGGATGGGTGCTCATGGGGTGGGGTTATGCACCGGCCCTCGCATGGCCGCCGCCAGGATGCGTGCGGCAAGGGGCCGGCAAGGCGTCCATGTTAGCAAGGCTGCGTGACCCGCGCCCGGTGCGCGACATGCGCAACGACGCCCGCCGGAACAGGCCGGCCGCACACGGGAATCAGTCGACGACCTTGACTTCGACCCGCCGCGCCTGCGCATTGGCGCCGGTGCCGACCGCCGACTCCGGCTTGCGCATGTCCACCTGGGCGGGCGGCACGCCCAGCCCGGTCAGCACGTCGCGCACGGCCTGCGCGCGCCGCTGCGCGATCGCGGCATTGACTGCGGCATCGCCCGTGGCATCGTGAAAGCCCGAGATCTGCGCCTTCTTGCCAGCGCCGACGCCTTCGATGATCGGCGTCAATGCCGCGGCAGCGCCCGGCGGCAGTTCGGTGCTGCCGGACCCGAAGTAGAAGCGCACCACGCCCTTGTCGACGCGGATGCCAGCGCCCTCGGGCACCGTCGCGGCGCCGGGCGTCGACGCCGTCGCCGGGGTCGCCGCGACGACCGGGGCCGATGGCGGCTGCGACGAACCGCGCGACAGCGCCACACCCATGACGAGCAACAGCACGAGGGTGATGACCCCAACCGCCAGGCCCAGTACCAGGTAGGTCTGGCCGTCGTCTTCTTGTGTGGCGGACATTCTCGCGGCTCCTCGGTCGTTCAGCAGTGAATATGAATAATGGCGCGGTGACACACGCCTCGGAAATTGTAGGCGCCCCGGAAGCGGCTCCCCCGGCGCCCGCCCCCGGCCAGCCCGCGCCGCACGACGCCCAGCTCAAGCCGCTGCGCGACCCCCAGCCCATGCTCGAGCGGACCATCTCCCAATGGGGTGGCCACGACGATCTTTGGGTCTTTGCCTACGGCTCGCTGATCTGGCGGCCGGATTTCGACTTCAGCGAGCGCCGGCCGGCCCAACTGCACGGCTGGCACCGCGCGCTGAAGATGTGGAGCCGCATCAACCGCGGCACGCCTCAATGCCCGGGCCTGGTGTTCGGATTGCTTTCGGGCGGTAGCTGCCGCGGCGTGGTGTTCCGCATTCCGGCGGCCGACGGCCTCGAGACGCTGGGGCGGCTGTGGCTGCGCGAGATGGTCACGGGCGTGTACGACCCGCGCTGGCTGTCGTGCGTGACGCCGGGCGGCCACGTCAAGGCCCTGGCCTTCACCCTCTCGCGCCGCAGCCCCAACTTCACCGGTGACCTCAGCGACGCGCGCTACCGCGAGATCTTCGCCCAGGCATGCGGGCGCTACGGCACCTCGCTGGAGTACGCGCGCCAGACGCTGGAAGGACTTCGGCAGCACGGCATCCACGATGCGGCCCTCACGCGGCTGCTGCGCCTGGCCGAGGCGCAGCAACGTGACCAGTTGTCGGTATCCTCCGACGAAGGCGCTCGCCAGGATGCGCTACACCCGTCCCTGCAGCCGCCGGTTGCGGACTCACACTCCAAGGAGAGCACATGAAGAAGAACTTTCGGCGCGGTGCCGCCCTGTCCCTCGTCCTGGCCACGGCCGGGCTGCTGGGCGCGTGTGGCGGCATGAAGATGGGCGGCGGCGCCTCCGCCGTCGCCAACCTGGCCCCCACCGGCGCAGTCACGCCCAATCCCACCACCGGCAAGATCACCTTCACGGCACTCGAGCATGGCGTACGGGTCGCCGGCGAAGTGCGCGGCCTCAAGCCGGGCAGCGAGCATGGCTTCCACCTGCACGAGAAAGGCGATTGCGCGGACAACGGCAATGCCGCCGGCGGCCACTTCAATCCGGCCGGCGGGCGCCACGGCAAGTTCGGCTCGGCCGGCGGCCACGCTGGCGATCTTCCCAGCCTGGTGGCCGATTCGAGCGGCGTGGCCCGCTTCAGCGTCGATGATCACAGCATCTCGCTGACCGACGGCGAGGCGAACAACGTCGTCGGCCGCGCCGTGGTGGTGCACCGCGATCCGGACGATTTCACCTCCCAGCCCGCCGGCAACTCCGGACCGCGCATCGCCTGCGCCGTCGTCACCCGCAACTGACGGCCTGCGCCTCAGCCTCCGCTGAGGCTGCCCAGGAGAAGGGCCTCGGCACGCGCCAGGTCGGCCAGGGTGTCGATGTCGGTCAGGATGCCGGCGTCCGATACCGGCACGTCAACCACCGCGCCGGACGCGCGCAGCGCCAGCAGCACGGGCGCCGCACCCTGCGCCCCGCTCAACGCCGCCAGCGCGTCGCCGCTGGCGGGGCCGAAGCCGACCGGATGGCCCGGCCTGCCCTCGTGCACGGGCTGGGCGGCCGGAGCGCCGTTCGCCAACGCCTGGGCCACCTGCCGCAAGGTCTGCGGCTGGACCAGCGGCAGGTCGCCGGGCAGGATCAGCCAGCCGTCCGCACCCCGCGTGGCGCGCACGCCCGCCGCGATCGAATCGGCCATGCCGGCGTGGCCGGCATCTTCGAGGTGCCACGGCAGGCCGCTGGCGCGCACCGCCGACAACGTGTGCTCCAGCACCGCACGGCCCGCCAGCCGGGCCAGCAGCTTCGACCCCTGGCCGCCGGACGCCAGGAACCGCTCGCCGCGGCCGGACGCCAGCACGATGACGGTGGGCAGGGAACGGGTGGCCGGGAAGCCCGGCGACGGCGGCTCGGGATGATCGTTCGCAGGCATGCCGGAAGTATGCGCGCTGGCGGACAATCGGCGCATGACCTCACCGAAAGATCTGCTGGCCCAGTTGCGCAAGAGCTATGAGCGCGCCGAGTTGGACGAGACGCGCAGCGAAGCCGACCCGCTGCGCCAGTTCGAACGCTGGATGAGCGACGCGCTGGAGGCGCAGTTGCCCGAGCCCAACGCGATGACCCTGGCCACCGTCGGCGCCGACCTTCGGCCGTCCACGCGCGTGGTGCTGATCAAGGGCTACGACGCCCGCGGCATCGTCTGGTACACCAACTACGAAAGCCGCAAGGGCCGCGAACTGGCCGGCAATCCCTACGCGGCATTGCAGTTCCACTGGGTCGAGCTCGAGCGCGTGGTGCGCATCGAGGGCCGGGTCGCGCCGGTCGAGCCCGAGTTGAGCGACGAATACTTCGCCAGCCGCCCGCTGGACTCCCGCATCGGCGCGTGGGCCAGCCCGCAAAGCCAGGTCATCGGCGGCCGCGACGTGCTCGTCAAGAACGCCGCCGCGGCAGCGGCCCGCTACATGCTCTCCCCGCCGCGCCCACCGCACTGGGGTGGGTTCCGGCTGCAACCCGACCAGTGGGAGTTCTGGCAAGGGCGAAAGAGCCGCCTTCATGACCGGCTGCGCTATCGGCTGGAGGACGGCGCCTGGCTGCGCGAGCGACTCGCGCCCTGACGGCGAGACCGTCAACCTGCGGCGGCTTCAGACGCCGCCAAAGAAGTCGTTGAGCTTCTGGCCAGGAGCGGCGTCGGCAAGACCGTCGAAGCGCCCGTCTTCCGCCAGCTTCTGCGCGGCCCGCAGGAAGCCGCCCCAGGCGGCACGGGCCAGCGCTCCACCCACGCTGATGCGGCGCACGCCCAGCGCCGCGATCTGTTCCAGGTCCAGGTCGCTGGCCCAGCCCACCAGCAGATTGACCGGCTTCGGCGCCACGGCCTGCACCACGGCGGTGATCTGCTCGGGCGTGCGGATGCCCGGCGCATAAAGGCAATCGGCGCCGGCATCGGCATACGCCCTCAGGCGAGTGAGCGTGTCCTGCAGGTCGTCGCGGCCATGCAGGAAGTTCTCGGCCCGTCCCACCAGCAGTACCTCGCCGCCCGCGGCGTCGATGGCACCGCGCGCCGCGCTCAGGCGCGCAACCGATTCGGCAAGCGTGCGGATCGGCTGCGCCGGGTCGCCGCTGGCGTCCTCGATCGACAGCCCCGCCACGCCGGTCTCGACGGCCAGTCGCACGCTTTCGGCCACGCCCTGCGCATCTTGCGCGTAGCCGCTCTCGAAATCGGCGTTGACCGGCAGGTCGGTGGCGGCGACGAGTTCGCGCAGGTGGGCCAGCACGTCGTCGCGCGACACGCCGCTGTCGGGCCTGCCGCGCGACCAGGCCATGCCGGAACTGGTGCTGGCCAGCGCCTGGAAGCCCAGCCCCTCGAGCATGCGTGCGCTGCCAACATCCCACGGGTTGGGAATGATGAAGCAGCCCTTGGCGTGCAGCGCGCGAAACGCCTGGCGGCGCGCGGAAATCTCGGCCGCCGACGGTGCGGTGGTGTCAGTGGAAAAAGTTGTAGCGGTCATCGGAGCAAGGTGGGTTGGCGTTGCGGCATCTTGCATCCTCGCGGCCGCCGCCTCAAGCGCGGCGGCGATGCGCTGCTCAGAGGTGGGCGGCCAGCGCCATGGTGACGGTCACCGTCACCAGCGCCAGCACGTTCGACACCCCGACGCTTGCCGTGACCAGCGACTCGGCGGTCTGGTAGCGCTGCGAGAACAGGAACACGTTCGCGCCCATCGGCAGGGAGGCCGCCACCACCATCACCGTCAACGGCAGCCCGCGCACGCCCAGCACCCAGCCGATGCCGGCCACAAGCAACGGGTGCAGCAGGTTCTTGACCAGCGACTGCAGGGCCGCCCCGCGCCAATGCGCCCCGATCGACGTATAGGCCAGGGTGATGCCCACCATCACCAGCGCGACCGGCGCGAATGCCTGGCCGAGCAACTGCACGGGTTTGTCGATCCAGTCGGGCAGCGTCCAGCCGGTCTGGGCGAACAGCAGGCCGGCGATGATCGGGATCGGCACCGGATGGATGATCGCGTTGCGCAATGCGCGCAGCACGGTGGCCGCCATCGGCCGCCTCGCGTGCGTGCCGGCGCGCGCCTGCTCATGCGCCGCCGCCAGTTCCAGCACCACGGTGGCGCTGGTCAGCAGGATCACCGAGTGCAGCGAAATGAGCGTCAGCAGCACCACCATGCCGGGCGGGCCGTACGCCAGGCCGATGAGCGGAATGCCGATCATCACGCTGTTGCTGTAGGTGTTCGACAGGCCCAGGACCGCCGCCTCCCGATTGAAGCCGCGCCACGCCATGGTCAGGCCGAACAGCAGGAACGAGGCGACGAAGTACGCGGCCACGGGCTTGAAGTGCAGTTGCGCCACGTCCACCTTGCTCATGGCGCGGAACAGGAGCGCCGGCGCCAGCAGCAGGAAGATGAGGTTGGACAGGTCCTTGACCGATGCCGACTTGACCCACCCGCAACGGCCGGCCAGGAAGCCGGCGGCGATCAGCAGCACCACGGGCAACAGGGCGCTGGCCACCGTACCGTTCATCGATGCCCTCCGCTCGTGGGTTCGTTGGCCAACCACCTGGCCGGGGAGTTCATCGCACGCATGTCAAACCAGGTCCGCTGTCGGGGCAAAACCCGGCATTGTCGCGGCTTGACGTCGGGCATGCTGCTCACTACATTACTAACCCGTCAGTCATTAACAACCATGCCTTCTCGATTGCTCAGCGACAAGTTCTGCGCCGTGCGCGCCAAGCGCGAGCGCCGCAAGGAGGCACGCCCCGGCGAACTGCTCGACGCCGCGCTCGACCTGTTCGTGGAGAAGGGGTTCGCCGCCACGCGCTCGGAAGAGGTGGCGGCACGCGCCGGCGTCTCCAAGGGCACCCTGTTCCTGTACTTTCCGAGCAAGGAAGAGCTGTTCAAGGCGGTCATCAGCGAAAACCTGGCGGGTCGCTTCGAGCAATGGAACGCGCAGTTTGCCGCCTTCCAGGGCAGTACCCCGGAGATGCTGCGCGAATGCGTGCAGATCTGGTGGGACAACATCGGCTCGACCAAGGTCTCCGGCATCACCAAGCTGATGTTCTCCGAGGGCCGCAATTTCCCCGAGCTGGCACAGTTCTACCGCGAGCAGTTCGTCGCCCCGGCGCACGAGCTGCTGCGCCGCATTCTGCAGCGCGGCATCGACCGCGGCGAGTTCGCCCCGGTCGACCTCGACCTGGCGGTCTACACGGTCGTGGCGCCCATGGTCTTCCTGATGCTCAACCGCCATGCCGCCGACATCTGCGGCGATGGCCGCACGCCGATGGACCCGGCGCAATACCTCGCCTTGCAGACCGAGTTCATCCTGGCGGGCCTGGCCGCCGGGCCAGGACAGCGCAAGCCATGACACGGCGGATCGTCCGGGCCGCAACGCACCCGCCGCCGGGCCTGCCTAAAATCGAAGGTTTGCCCTGACCTGGCCCCACGAATCCGAAGGAAGCCCCCAATGAACGCCACTCACGACCTGGAGCGCCTGCGCTTCAACATGATCGAGCAACAGATCCGCCCCTGGGATGTGCTCGATTTCGAGATCCTCGACCTGCTTGCCGCCATCCGCCGCGAGGACTACGTGCCGGCCGAGCACCAGGGCCTGGCCTTCTTCGACATGGAGATCCCCCTGGGCGACGGCCCGGGCCAGGTGATGCTTTCGCCCAAGGTCGAGGCACGCATGCTGCAGGACCTGCACATCCGCAAGGATGAATCGGTGCTCGAGATCGGCACCGGCTCCGGCTTCATGGCGGCGCTGCTTGCGCATCGCGCAGCCCAGGTGCTCAGCCTGGAGATCGACCCCCGGCTGGCCGAGACGGCCAGTGCCAACCTGCGCCGCAACGGCGTCGACAATGTCGAGGTACGGGTGGCCGACGGCGCCAGGCCGCTGCCCAGCGGCCCCAGCTTCGACGTCATCGTGCTCAGCGGCTCGGTTGCCCGCGTGCCGCAGAACCTGCTCGGTTCGCTCAAGCCGGGCGGACGTCTGGCCGCCATCGTCGGCGAAGAGCCCATGATGCGCGCCCATTTCATCACCCGCGTCGGCGAGGGCCAGTGGGACACCCAGCAGCCCTGGGACACGGTCGCGCCGCGCCTGCTGAATTTCCCCGAGCCGTCGCGCTTCAACTTCTGACGCCCCGAGGCGACACTGCCATGATCGAACAGGTCCTTCCCGCCCACTTGAGCGATTGGTTCTCGCGCGACGCGCAGGCCAGCGCGCTGCTGCTGGATGTGCGCGAACCCTGGGAAGTCCAGACCGCCAGCGTCACGCCGCGCGGCTTCGCCCTGCTGGCGATTCCGATGAACGAGATCCCTTCGCGGCTGTCGGAACTGGGCCCCTACACCCGCATCGCCTGCCTGTGCCATCACGGCGCGCGCAGCCAGCATGTGGCCGCATTTCTGGGGCAGCACGGCTTCGCCGAAGTGGCCAATGTCGCCGGCGGCATCGACGCCTGGTCGCGCCAGTTCGACCCGTCTGTGCCCCGCTACTGATACCCCATCCTCAAGGACGTTCATGGCCAGGTTCCGGCTCGTTACCCTCTGCTGCGCGCTGACTGCCGCCTTCGCCGCCGCCGCGCCCGCGCGGGCACAGAGCCTGGTCGAACTCTACGAATCGGCGCGCGGCTTCGACGCCACCTACCAGAGCGCCCTGTCGGCCTATGACGCCGGCGTGGCGCGCGCCGACCAGGCCAAGGCGGGCCTGCTGCCCCAGGTGGGCCTGTCGGCCAATGCCTCGCACACCGACCAGGAACTGCGCACCGACTTCGGCAACGTCCAGAACACGATCAATCGCGGCATTCCGCAGGAGACGGTCGGCATCAACGCCACGCAGCCGTTGTATCGCCCCGCCAACTGGGCAACCTGGGAGCAGAGCAAGCGGCAGCTGGACATTGCCCAGGCGCAGCTCGAACTGGCCGAGCAGGACCTGATCGTGCGCGTCAGCCAGGCCTATTTCGACGTGCTGGCGGCGCAGGACGCCCTGGCCCTGGTGCGGGCGCAGAAGGCCGCCACCGCCGAGCAGCTGGCCTTTGCGCAGCGCAACTTCGAGGTGGGCACCGCGACCATCACCGACACGCGCGAGGCCCAGGCCCGCTATGACCTGGTGGTGGCGCAGGAGATCGCGGCAGAGAACGACCTGCAGATCCGCAAGGTCGCGCTCGACCAGTTGGTCGGCCGCGTCAACGCCGCGCCGACGCCGCTGGCCGCGCCCGTGCAGCTGCCGCCCCTGGCGCCGGCAAACCTCGACCTGTGGGTGCAGCAGGCCGAGGACGGCCATCCGTCCATCCTCACGGCCGAGCGCAACATGGAAGTGGCCCGGCTGGAGGTGGACAAGGCGCGCGCCGGGCACAAGCCGACGCTCGACGCGCAGGTGGGCTACAACGTCACCAACAACCCGCAGGGCACCAGCACCAGCACCACGCCGGCCGGCGTCCGCGTGAATGCGGCCAGCATCGGCGTGGTGTTCAACCTGCCGCTGTTCGCAGGCTTCGCCACCGAGAACCGCATCAAGGAAACCCTGGCGCTCGAGGACCAGGCCCGCTCCCAGCTCGATGCCGCGCGGCGCAGCGTGGCGCAGGCCACGCGCACCGCCTACCTGGGGCTGGTGTCCGGCATGGGCCAGGTCAAGGCGCTGGAAGCGGCGGAGGCCTCCAGCCAGAGCGCGCTGGAAGCCAACCGGCTGGGCTACCAGGTGGGCGTGCGCATCAACATCGACGTACTCAACGCACAGAGCCAGCTGTTCCAGACGCGGCGCGACCTGGCGCAGGCGCGCTACAACGTCCTGCTGGGCAACCTGCGGCTGCGGCAGGCGGCTGGCTCGCTGGCACCGGCCGACCTTCAGCCGCTCAATGGCGTGCTGGCCACGGCCGGCAACGCCGGCGCCGCGGCCTCGCCGGATCAGCCTTCGGCCGCCACCGTGAGCCCGGTTGCACCGGCACCGGCGCAAGGCGTCGCGCCACCGGCGCGGCTCACGACGCCGCCGGTTCGGCCGACGGTACCGAATCGCTGAACGTCGGCGCGGTCGCCTCGTCGGCGTCGCCGCCGGTGCGCGCCAGCACGCCCACCACCGCCGCAGCGGTGCGCGCGCCGGCGCCGCGATGGGCCGAGGAGAAGCCGAGCGCGGCCTGCACCATGGCGTTCTGACGCACCGGGTCGGCAACCAGCATCAGGGCCTGGGTGATGGCCTGCTCCATGTCGTCGACGCGCAGCGCGGCCCCGCCTTCGAGCGCCAGCTCGGCCGCCTCCGCGAAGTTGAAGGTGGACGGGCCCATGATCACCGGACAGCCGCAGGCCGCTGCCTCGATCAGGTTCTGGCCGCCCAGCGGCTCGAAACTGCCGCCCAGCAAGGCGATGTCCGCCAGGCCGTAGTAGAGGGCCATCTCGCCGAGCGAATCGCCCAGCCACACCGCTTCGCCCTCGCCCGACGGCGAGCCGGCGCTGCGGCGCGCGGCGACGAAGCCGCACGTCTCGATCAGCGCGGCCACTTCATCGAAGCGTTGCGGGTGCCGCGGCACGATCATCCACTGTACGTCCTGCACCGGCAGGCGCACCTTCTTGCCGGCTGCGGGCGACCAGCCGACAGGCGGCGAATGGCGCAGATGGCGCAGCACCTCGAGGAAGCGCCGCTCCTCGCCGTCGCGCGAACTGGCGAAGACGACCACCGGCTTGGGCAGCTGTTCGCGCAGCCGCGCGGCGCGGCCCAGCTGCACCCCGTCTGGCGTCGCGTCGAACTTGAGGTTGCCGAACACGCCGTCGACCCGCGCCCCAGCCGAGACCAGGCGGTGCGCGTCGGCTTCGGTCTGCGCCCAGACTGCCGCCAGCGAGGCATAGGCCGGCCGCGACAGCCACGCCAGCCGCTTGGCGCCGGCGAGCGACTTCTCGTTGAGCCGCGCATTGGCCAGCACCAGCGGTATGCCGCGTTCGGCGCATGCCGCGCTGAGTATCGGCCAGACCTCGGTCTCCATCAGGATGCCGATGCGCGGCCTGAATTTCTCGATGAAGCGCTGCACGACGGCCGGCGTGTCCCACGGCTGCCAAACCTGCAGGTCGTCAGGGCCGAGCAGGCGTGCGCCTTCCTCGCGGCCGGTGGCGGTGCCGTGCGTGAGCAGCACGCGCAAGCCCGGCAATTCGCGCCGCAGCGCATCGATGAGGATGCCGGCCGCGCGCGTCTCGCCGAGCGACACGGCATGGATCCAGCACCAGCCGGTGCCGTGCATGGCCTCGTCGTAGTGGCCGAATCGCTCCTCCACCGCGACGCCGTAGCCGGGTTCGGCAATGGCGCGGCGGCGCAGCTTGCGCCGCAGCAGCGGTTGCAAGAGCCAGGTGGTCGCGCCGTACAGGCGCAGCAACAGTGCCCGCACGAAGCTCAGTGGGCGGCAGCGGCCAGTTGCGCGTCGGGCTTGACCGACCGGAGCAGCGCCAGCATGTCGTGCTCGATACGCTCGAGCGCCTCGGGCGTCTGGCCCTCGAAGCGCAGCACCAACACCGGCGTGGTGTTGGACGCCCGCACGAGGCCGAAGCCGTCGGGCCAGTCGACGCGCACGCCGTCGATGGTCAGCACCTTGGCCGGCGGCGGGAAGCTGGCCCGCTGGACCAGTTCGGCCACCACGCGATGGGGCTCGCCCTCGTCGCAGGCCACGTTGAGTTCGGGCGTCGAGAAGCTCGTGGGCAGCGCATTGAGCACGTCGCTGGCGTTCGGCTCGCGACTGAGGATCTCGAGCAGGCGGCAACCGGCGTAGGTGCCGTCGTCGAATCCGAACCAGCGCTCCTTGAAGAAGATGTGCCCGCTCATCTCGCCGCCCAGCGGCGAGTTCACTTCCTTCATGCGGGCCTTGATCAGCGAATGCCCGGTCTTGTAGATCTCGGCCACGCCGCCGGCCGCCTCGATGGCGGGCGCCAGACGCTGCGAGCACTTGACGTCGTAGATGATGGCGCCGCCGGGCACTCGCGACAGCACGTCCTTGGCGAACAGCATCATCTGCCGGTCCGGGAAGATGTTCTGGCCGTCCTTGGTGACGATGCCCAGCCGGTCGCCGTCGCCGTCGAAGGCCAGGCCCAGTTCGGCGTCGCCGGCCTGCAGCGCAGCGATCAGGTCCTTGAGGTTCTCGGGCTTGCTCGGATCGGGATGGTGGTTGGGGAAGTTGCCGTCCACCTCGCTGTAGAGCTCGGTCACTTCGCAGCCGAGCGCGCGGAAGATGGCCGGCGCCGATGCACCGGCGATGCCGTTGCCGCAGTCGACGACGATCTTCATCGGGCGGGCGAGCTTGACGTCGCCCACGATGCGCCGCGTGTAGTCGGCCAGCACGTCGACCTTGCGCACGCTGCCGCCGTCGGCGAGCGCCGCGCTGCCGGCTTCCATCACCTTGCGCAGGCCCTGGATCTCGTCGCCGTAGATGGCGCGGCCGGCCAGCACCATCTTGAAGCCGTTGTAGTCCTTCGGGTTGTGGCTGCCGGTCACCTGGATGCCGCTGGTGCACAGCGTGCTGGCCGCGTAGTAGAGCATCGGCGTCGTGACGGCGCCGATGTCGATCACCTCGACGCCGGTGGCCACCAGGCCGCGGATGAGGGCTTCGCTGAGCGCGGGGCCCGACAGGCGTCCGTCGCGGCCGACGGCCACGCATTTCTCGCCCGCTGCACGAGCCGCGGCGCCGAACGCCCGGCCCAGCGCCTCGGCCACTTCGGGATCGAGCGTGCTGGGCACCACGCCGCGGATGTCGTAGGCCTTGAAGATGGACGCGCTGAGCTGCATGGTCACCCTTGTTCGCTAGGAAGAAATAGTCAAAAAGTGGGACCGGCCATTGTAGGCGCGGTGGAGTGCCCGACGCCTCGTGCACGTGTCCGAAAATGGCTACTGTTGGTGTCGGACGCGCCTATGATGAACCGCATGTCCAACGCCAACCTGACGCCTGCCGAGCTCGACGCCGATGCCTGCTACCTGGCACTCAAGGCGCACGACGCACGCTTCGACGGCAGCTTCTTCACCGCCGTGACCTCGACCGGCATCTATTGCCGGCCAGTGTGCCGAGTGAAGACGCCGCGCCGCGAGAACTGCCGCTTCTTTCGCCATGCCGCGCAAGCCGAAGCGGCGGGCTTTCGCCCGTGCCTGCGCTGCCGTCCCGAGATGGCGCCGCGCAGCGCAGGCTGGTCGACGCAGGATGCATCGCGCATCCTGGCGCTGCAGGCGGCGCGCCTGATCGACGAGCCCGACGCCTGGCCGGCCGCCAGCGACGGGGAGGCTCCGGGCGCCGCCCGCATCGCGCAGAAACTCGGCGTGAGCGACCGCCACCTGCGGCGCCTGTTCGAGGCGCACTTCGGTGTCTCGCCCCTGCAGTACCTGCAGACGCGACGCCTGCTGGTGGCCAAGCAGCTGATCGCCGACACGCAGTTGCCGATGACGCAGGTGGCGCTGGCCAGCGGCTTTGCCAGCGTGCGGCGGTTCAATGCCGCCTTCATCGAACACTACGGGCTCAATCCGAGCACGCTGCGGCGCAGCGGCGACCCGGAAGGCGGCCGCCCCGAGGGACAACCCCTCAAGCTTCGCGTGGGCCTGCGTCCACCCTACGACGCCGGCGTGATGCTCGGCTTCTTTGCGCGGCGCGTGCTGGCCGGCGTCGAAACCGTGGCCGACGAGCCGATGCCCGATGGCGCGGCCGGCGCCGCTTATGCGCGCACGCTGCGCGTGACCCATGGAGGCGGCATTCACACCGGCTGGCTGCGCGTGCGCATCGACCTGATGCGCGAACAGGCCGTGCTCGAGGTCAGCCAGTCGCTCGCCAGCGTCCTGCCAATCGTCATCAGCCGCGTGCGAGCCCTGTTCGACCTGGACGCCGACCCGATGGCAATCAACGCGGTGCTGCACGAGGCCTTTCCGGGCGGCGACGGCATCCGCGTGCCCGGTACCGTGGACGGCTTCGAGCTGGCGGTGCGGGCAGTGCTCGGCCAGCAGGTCACGGTGGCCGCGGCGCGTACGCTGGGCAGCCGGCTGGTGCAGGCCTTCGGCGAAACCGTGGAAACGCCGGTCGCCGGCCTGGACCGCCTCTTCCCCACCCCGGCCGCGCTGGCCGCAGCCGACGGCGACGCGCTGGGACGCCTGGGCATCGTGCGCCAGCGGCAGGCCGCACTGCAGGCACTTGCGCGCGAGACGGCCGCCGGCCGCCTGACGCTGCATGCCGGCGCCGAACTGCACGGCACCCTGGCCGCCCTGCAGGCCCTGCCCGGCATCGGTGCCTGGACAGCGCAATACATCGCCATGCGCGCGCTGCGCTGGCCGGACGCATTCCCGGCCGGAGACGTGGCGCTGCAGAAGGCGCTCGGCGTGACCGGGCCGCGGGCTGCCGAACAAGCATCGCACGGCTGGCAGCCGTGGCGCAGCTATGCCGTGCTGCGCGCCTGGCACGGCAAGGCGGCCGCACCGGCCACTGCCGCGCCGCGGCCGCTTCCACCGTCACTCGACGGCCCGCAATTCGGCGCGGGCGTCCAACAACCTGGAGAATCCCGACCATGAAATTCGAGAAGTCGCTGCCGATCTACATGCAGCACATCCAAAGCCACCTGGGCGGCATCACCCTGGCCGCCACCGACCGCGGGCTGGCGGGCGCCTGGTTCGATGCCCAGCGCCATTCACCGGACACGACCGGCTGGATCGAGTCGCCGGACCACCCGGTGCTGCGCGAGGCAGCGTCGCAGCTGGCCGACTATCTTGCCGGCCGCCGCGACGAATTCGACGTGCCGCTCGACCTGTCGCACGGCACCGAATTCCAGCAGTCGGTCTGGCAGGCGCTGCTGCGCATTCCGCGCGGCGGCACCTCCAGCTATGGCCGCCTGGGCGCCGAGATCGGCCGCAGCGCGGCAGTGCGCGCCGTCGGCGCCGCGGTCGGACGCAACCCGATCAGCGTGATCGTGCCGTGCCACCGCGTGCTCGGCTCGGACGGCTCTCTCACCGGCTATGCCGGCGGCCTGGAGCGCAAATCGAAGCTGCTGCAGCTCGAAGGCGCGGTGCATTCCCGATGAGCCATCGCCCGCCCGCGCCAGGGGGTTGGCTGGTCGACCTGCTGCTGCTCGGCGCCCTGTGGGGCGCCTCGTTCCTTTTCATGCGCATTGGCGCGGCCGAATTCGGCGCCCTGCCCACCGCGGGCATGCGGGTGATGATCGCCGCGCTCGTCCTGGTGCCGTTGATGCTGCTGCGTGGCCAGGGCGCCGAGCTGATGCGCCACTGGCGCGCCGCCATGCTCATGGGCGTATCGAACTCCGCCCTGCCCTTCGCTCTGTTCTGCTATGCCCTCCTGACCATCAACACCGGCCTGGCCGCGGTGCTCAATGCCACGGTGCCGATGTTCGGCGCGCTGGTCGCCTGGGCCTGGTTCCGCGAACGTCCGGACGGCCCTCGCCTGCTCGGGCTGACGCTGGGCTTCGTGGGCGTCGCACTGCTGGCCGGACACAGCGCCGGCTTCAAGGAAGCTGACGGGCTGTCGGCGCTGCTGGCCGTGCTGGCCTGCCTGGGCGCCTGCCTGAGCTACGGCATCTCCGCCAATGCCACTCGGCGCTATCTCACCGGGGTGCCGGCCTTCGCCACCGCCGCCGGCAGCCAGGTCGGGGCCAGCATCGCACTGGCACTGCCGACCTGGTGGTACTGGCCGGCGCAGATGCCCAGCACCAAGGCCTGGCTGGCATTGCTCGTGGTCGGCACGGCATGCACGGGGCTGGCCTACGTGCTGTTCTTCCGGCTGATCGCCAACGCGGGGCCGACGCGGGCCCTGACGGTCACCTTCATCGTGCCGGTATTCGCCGTGATCTACGGCGCGCTGTTCCTGGGCGAGGAGATCACGGGCTGGATGCTCATGTGCGCCGTCATCATCGCCTGCGGCGTGGCGCTGGCCTCCGGCCTGGTCCGCCCGCGCCGTTCGACGCGCGCATCCGCGCCGGCGCCGCGCTGACAAACTGGACACTTTGTCCAGCCACCGCGCGGCAGCCCCGCGATGTGGTCGAATCGGATGCGATGAGCACGCGCGCAACCTCCACGACCTGGCGCAAGGTGCGGGCCGCACTGGCGCCGCTGCCGGCCCTGGTTGCGGCGTTGCTGCCCGCCGCCGTGGCCGCCGCAACACCCGGGTCGCCGGGCGCCACCATCGAACAGCGCGCCGCGGCCTGCATCGCCTGCCACGGCCGGCAGGGCTCGAGCAGCAACGCCGGCTACTACCCGCGCCTGTCCGGCAAGCCGGCGGGCTATCTGTTCGACCAGTTGCAGAGCTTTCGCGACGGACGGCGCTTCCATAGCGACATGGTCTACATGGTGCGCCACATGTCCGACGACAACCTGCGCGAGCTGGCAGGCTACTTCGCCGGGCTCAGCATGCCCTACCCTCCGGTCAGCCCGGTGACCGATGCAAGCGCGACGATGCTCGAGCGCGGCCGCCAGCTCGCGCACGAAGGCGACGCCGCCCGCTCCATTCCGGCCTGCGTCAGTTGCCACGGGGCAGCCCTGATGGGCGTGCAACCTGGCATTCCGCCGCTGCTCGGCCTGCCGCGGCTGTACATCGCCTCGCAGCTGGGCGCCTGGCTGACCGGCGATCGGCACGCACCCGCACCCGACTGCATGGCCGAAGTGGGCAGCCGGCTGGACACCGCCGACATCAATGCCGTGGCGTCGTGGCTGGCGGTCCAGCCGGTGCCGGCCGACACCCGAGCGGCGGCGGCGCCGGCGGCACCGCTGCCCCTGGCCTGCAGCGCCATGCGCCAGGCGGCCAGGCACTGAGAAGCCGAGCCGGATGTTCAAGCGCATCGCCACCTTCTTCGCCGCCGCGCTGCTCATGCTTGCGGTGGGCATCGGCGCGCTGCTCGCCTTCAACCTGCGCGGCGAGGCACCGCTGCCCGAAATCGCCGCGCCGTTCCAGTCCAGCCCCGCACAGATCGAGCGCGGGCGATACCTGGCGCTGGCCGGCAATTGCGCCGGCTGCCACACCACGCGGGGCGGCGCGCCGTTTGCCGGGGGGCTGGGCATCGGCACGCCATTCGGCACCATCTACGCCAGCAACATCACGCCACAGCCGCAGCAGGGCATCGGCGAATGGAGCTCCGACCACTTCTGGCGCGCCATGCACAACGGCCGCTCGCGGGACGGGCACCTGCTGTACCCGGCGTTTCCGTATCCCAGCTTCACCCGGCTCACGCGCGAGGACTCCGACGCGCTGTACGCCTTCCTGCGCTCGGTGCCCCCTTCGGACCGGCAGAACACGCCACACGCGCTGCGCTTTCCGTACAACACCCAGCTGGCGCTGGCCGGCTGGCGCGCGCTGTTCTTCAAGCCTGGCGAATTCGTCCCCGATCCACAGCGCTCGGCCGCCTGGAATCGCGGCGCCTATCTGGTGCAGGGGCCGGGCCACTGCGTCGCCTGCCATGGCGCGCGCAACGCGATGGGAGCCACGATCGACGGGCGCGGCCTGGCGGGCGCGCCGGTGCCCGGCGAGAACTGGTACGCGCCTTCGCTGAGCGACATCCACGAGGCCGGCGTGGCGCAATGGCCGGTCAAGGAGATCGTGGCCCTGCTCGGAACCGGCACCGCACCGCGCGCTTCGGTCTCCGGCCCGATGGCAGACGTCGTCTGGGCCAGTACCCAGCACCTGGACGAGGCCGACCTGACGGCCATCGCCACCTACCTGCGCGAGTTGCCGGGCACGTCGTCGCGCGCGCTGCGCGGTCAGGAGGCAGGCGCCGGATCGCGCAAGGCACGCGATGCCGCCACGATGGCGCGCGGCGCCGCGATCTACGACCAGCGTTGCGCGTACTGCCACGGCGCGCAAGGCGAAGGCCAGCGCGGGGCTTTTCCACCGCTGGCCGGGCGGCGCGCCGTGACCATGGAAGACCCCACCAACCTGGTCCAGGTGGTGCGGCACGGCGGCTACCTGCCGGCGACCGCAGGCAACCCGCGTCCGGCCGGCATGCCGCCTTTCGGCCAGGTGTTGGACGAGGCCGACATCGCGGCCGTGCTGACGTACATCCGCGCATCGTGGGGAAATGACGCGCCGCCGGTCGGCCTGCGCGAGGCGATGAAGCGCTGAACGTTCGCCGGGCGGCCGCTAGAACGACCCTGGCGGCGCCTTCGCCCCCAGCCGACGATAGCGCGCCGCCGCCAGCCAGTGCCCCAGCGGCGCCTTGATGGCATCGAGGGCCGGCGAACTGCCCGGAAACGTCGGCTCCACACCCAGGCGACGCAACCCCCGGTTGAACTGGTGCACCCGCGCCGTACGCCGGGTGACCGACGTGTAGAAATTGATGCCCAGCGAAATCGAGATCCCGTCGCCAGGCGTGACCCAGCTCGTGTCGGTGCGCGTCATGTGCGGCGAGGTGCTGGGAAAGTAAACGCCGTCGCCCGGCCCGACGTCGAAGTCATGGCGCCGCGCAAGAAAGGCCTCCTGGAACGGCACCTGGTCGCCGCCGGCGATGAAGTTCTCCACCGCGGCGGCGGGAATGACCTGGCGGTCCGAGTTGTCCCACACGCTCATGGTTTTTCGACCACGCAACTGCAGCCAGAAGTTGTTTTCCCGGTCGATGTGGAACGGCGTGACCGATGGCGGCGCGGAGATGAAGATGAAGCCGGTCACGAGAAAGATGCCGGGCTGCTCGGGCTCGATCATCGGCCGAAGGTCGTCCACGATGCGCTCGAGGGCCGCAGCGTACCGCGCATCGGTCTCCACGTTGTAGAGCGCCAGCCAGGAGCCCGGCTCCTCCATGCGCCTGAAGGTTTCCTCCAGCGACAGGCCGCGTGGGTGCACCGGGTCGTGGGCGAAGGTCCTGCCGGACGTGTCGCTCAGGAAGCGGCATTGGCCGCTGGGCATCAGGCGCCCGGCCAGGTCTTCCAGCGCGTCGAGCTGGAACAGCGGATGCCGGTCGACGTCGTGCCGCAAGGGGCCCATGCGTCGGGTCGTGAAGCTGGTCGGGTCGGCCGGGCGCACGCGACAAGGCGCACTGGCCGGCTGGACAGGATGGGGCGCTTGCGCGGATTGCGCGACCTCTGCGGCCTGGGGGACCGTCTCGACTGCCAAGGACATCGACTCTCCTTCGGGCGCCAGCCCTGAAGGGCCGGCCCTCACTCACGTTTTGAGTAGGAAAGTATCACAACATGCAACAGTCTGACCACTAGGCCATTCGGCCGGTTTTTCACTGCGGCGAGATTCCCGCGGCCTGCGCCACCTTTCGAAAGCGCTTGATCTCGCCCCCGACGAATCGCTGCATCCTGGCCGGCGGATACGGCATCAGGTCGCCCGACATCTGCATCACGAACTGCGCGGCATCGGGCGTCTCGAGGATGCGCTGCAGCAGGTCCGTCAGCTGCCCGGCGATGTCCGCCGGCGTCTCGGCCCGGACGAAGAAGCCGACCCAGCTGTAGTGCGAGTATTCCGGATAACCCTGCTCCGCGACCGTGGGCACGTCAGGCAGCGCGGAATTGCGCTGCGCTCCGCTCATGGCGAGCGCGCGCAACTTGCCCAGCCGTATGGTCGTTGCCGCGCCGCTGAGGTCGAGCAGCGCGCAATCGAGCTGATTGCCGAGCAAGTCGGCCATCATCCGCCCCTGGCCCTTGTACGGGATGTTCGTGAACTTCGCGCCGGACAGGTTGGCCAGGTACTCTGTGGCCAGACGGTAGCCTTGCGAATACGTCCCCATGCTGAGCGGCTTGTGCCTGGCCGCCTCCAGCAACTCTTCGAGCGTTTCATACGGCGACTCATTCGGCACCGCGAACACACTGGTGGCGCGATAAAGCCCCGACAGCGGCTTGAAGTCCGTCAAGGGGTCGTAGCCGACATCCTTGAGCACGACCGGATTGACGGCCATCAGCGAGATGTTTCCGAGCAGGATCGAGTAGCCGTCCGCGGGCGCGTCCTTCACGGACTTGATGGTGATCAAGCCGTTCGCCCCCGGGCGGTTCTCGACGATCACGCCCTGGTCGACCAGGCCACTGAGCTTTTCTCCGAAAAAGCGCGAAGCGGAATCCGACCCGCTGCCCGGGGTGAACGGCACGACGATGCGCAGTGGCCTGTTCGGATAGTCGCCCTGCGCGGCGGCGCGCAGGGCGGTCATTGCGAGGCCCGCGGCAGCGAATGCCTCGAGCACGGTTCGGCGGTCGATGTTCTGTCGTGAGTAGGCATTCATGGCGTGGTCACCTGTCTTGTGGATAGAGCGTTCGGACTTCGGGAAAGAACAGCGATTCCAGATCTGGCGGCATCGTGCGTATCTGCTTGGCGCGATACATGAACTGCGCAAACCGGAACATGTTCTCGGTGGGGCGTACGGTGAAGAACATCGGCGAGTCGGTGATCTGCCGCTGAATGTCCTGCAGAGGCAATTTGTCGTTGGCGGCGCGCTTGTAGATCTCGGCGGCCAGCCGGGGCTGGGCGTTGATCAAGTCGACCGATTCCTTGTAGGCCTGCACGAAGGCGCGGAAGATCTTCGGATTCGCGGCGTGGAACTTCGCCGTCGCCCAGACCACTGTCGACGTCATCGGGCCGCCAAAGACGTCGGCCGAACTCATCACCTTGTGGATGCCGGGCGTCTTCAGTTCCATGTCCTGGAAAGGCGGCGACGAGAAGTGGCTCGCCACCTCGCCACGGCCCGACATCAGCAGCGTTGCGGCCTCCGGATGCGGCATGGCGACGGTCAGCTGGTCGAAGCGTTCGTGGTTCTCGATGCCGTACATGTCGGCAGCCGCCATCTGGAGCACGATGGCCGAGAACGATGTCTTGGCCGAGGGCACCGCGATCCGCTCCTTGCCGCCGTAGTCCTTGAGCGAGCGCATCGCCGGATTGCGGCTGACCAGGTAGATGTCGCCGCCACCGCTGGGCACCACGGCCTTCACGCCGCCCTTGGTGCGATCCCACAGCAGCACGACGTTCGGGAAGGCGCCCGAGGCGAAATCCAGGCTGCCCGAGAGCACCGCGTCGGTCATCTGGCTGCTGCCGCTGATGCGGCTCCACACCACCTCGACCTGCGGCAGTCCCGCGGCGGCAAGCGCTTTCTCGAGCAAACCCTGCGCCTTCATGACGGTGGTCGGAAGGTAGGTCAGGCCGTACTGCTCGGCGATGCGGACCTCGTCTGCTTCGGCGTGAGAGACGACGGGTGCCGTGAGGCAGGCAGCGGCGCAGGCGGCAGCCAGCGCCCGGCGAATTCGGGCGACGGGATTCATGTAGTGCTCCGGTTGGGGTTGGGATTGAAGAATCGCGGGCAGCCGCTCAGCGCTGCATGCCCCATTTGCGCACCGTCGCGTTCTCGACGTTGCGAAACACCAGGCTCTCGACCAGCAAGCCGATGAGGATCACCGTCAGCAGGCCGCCGAACACGTTGGCCACTTCCATCTGGTTGCGGTTCTCGAAGATGTACCAGCCGAGACCACCGCCACCGTTGCTGCCGAAGACCAGTTCGGCCGCAATGAGCGTGCGCCACGCGAAGGCCCAGCCGATCTTCATGCCGGTCAGAATCGAAGGAAATGCCGCCGGCACCAGGATGCGCAGGATGAAGGGCACACCGCGCAGCCCGTAGTTCTGCCCCGCCATTCGAAGCGTCTCGCTCACCGACAGGAACCCGGCATGCGTGTTCAAGGCCACCGGCCAGATCACCGAATGCAGCAGGACGAACAACGTGCTCGGCGTCCCCAGCCCGAACCACAGCAGCGCGAGCGGCAGCAGCGCGATGGCGGGCAATGGATTGAGCATGGCCGTGATCGTCGAAAGGAAGTCGGTGCCGATGCGCGTGGTGACGGCGAACGTGGTCAACGCAGCGGCGAGCAGCAGTCCGAGCGCGTAGCCGATCGCCAGTACGCCCAGTGAGTTCAACACCCGTCGAACCAGTTCGCCGGACGCGATGGCGCGCGCGAACGCGACACAGGTGTCCGAGAAAGTCGGGAACAGAAGCGGGTTCTGCGCGACGCGCGCATAGATCTCCCAGGCGAGCGCAAGCACCGCCAGGACGAAGGCCCGGCGCAGCGCGGTGTTGCCCGAGACACGCTCCCAGGTGGACAGGTCGCGGGTCACCGCCGCCACCTCGACAACGTCAGCGGCCTCGGCCAGCACGTACTCCGGCCTCATTGCAGGGGCGGGCGCGCTACGCATGGTCGACCTCCGCAGCCGGCTCGGGCGCGAACAGCATGTCCTCGATCCGCCTTTGCAGCGCCGCGAACGCAGGGCTGCCGACGCCGTCCGGGACGGAGTTCAGCTCTGCCCGCACACGCCCCGGGTGCGGCGTCAGGACGAGGATCCGCGTGCCGATCACGATGGCCTCTTCGATCGAGTGGGTGACGAACAGCGTGGTAAAGCGGGTGTCGTTCCAGAGCACGAGCAGCTCTTCCTGCATCTTTCTGCGTGTCAGGGCATCGAGTGCGGCATACGGCTCGTCCATCAGCAGCATCGACGGCTCCATCGCCATGGCGCGGGCAATGCCGACACGCTGCTTCATGCCGCCCGACAGGGTGTGGGGGTAGGCGTCGGCGAACTTCTCCAGCCCCACCTTCACGATGTACTTCATCGCACGATCGAGCGCTGCCGCGCTGGACAGCCCGCCGCCGGTGACGAGCGGGAACATCACGTTCTGCCTGACCGACTTCCACGGCAGCAACTGGTCGAACTCCTGGAAGACCATCATCCGATCCGGCCCCGCGCCACGAATCTCCTGGCCTTGCAGGGTCATCGTTCCTTCGACCGGCCTGAGGAATCCACCGACGCCCTTGAGCAGCGTCGATTTGCCGCATCCCGACGGTCCGAGCAGCACGAACCGGTCGCCCTTGCAGACCTGGAAGCTCACGCGGTGGGTTGCCGTGACAAGGTGATGGCGCGTCCGGTATTGGAGCGTCACGCCGCGCACGTCGAGCAACGGTCTGGCGGACGCACCAGGCGAAGGCGCGGTCTGCGCCAGGTGCGCCATGTCCGGTCCCGGATCGGACATGGCACAGGTGGATGACGATTGCATGCTGCCTCCCTTCGCCTGGTCGATGGCCAGGACTGTCGAACACGCTGAAAAAGCTATCTTTGCGCCGGCACGGGCGGGTCGAATGCGGTGACCGGCGGCACGACTGCACCGAACCGCTCCACGTCGACGAGGCAGGACTGTGCGCTGCAGCCCTGCGAAAGCTGCGAAGTGCCGACGTCCAACGTCAGCACGTTCGGATTTCCGTGCTTCTCGAGCGCATCGGGCGCCGCCCAGCTTGCCGGGTCGAACCATGCGCCGGTCGACAGCTTGATCACGCCGCGCCGGATCCGGTGCGACAAGCGCGCGCCGGCCAGGCAGTGCCCCCTTTCATTGAAGACGCGCACCACATCGCCCTCACCAATGCCGCGCGCGGCGGCATCCTCCGGATGAAGCGTCACCGGCTCCCGCCCCGCCACCTTGTTGCCGCGGCTGTAGCTGCTGTGGTCGAGTTGGCTGTGCAGCTTCGTGAAAGGCTGGTCCGACAGCATGTGCAACGGGTACTTCCGGGCCTTGGCGCTGCCGAGCCATTCGACAGGCTCGTACCAGCACGCATGCCCGATGCAATCCTCGTAGCCGAAGCCGTCAATCGTCTGGCTGAATACCTCGATACGGCCCGACGGCGTCTTCAGCCGATTCGCCACCGGGTCTGCGCGGAAGTCAGCCAGCATCACATGCGGCTTGTCGACCGGAGCCAGGTCGATCAGGCCCTTGTCCCAGAATTCGTCGAAGCCGGGAAGCGCAACGCCTTGCGCGTGCGCCCTGTCCAGGCACTCGTCGTAGAGGTGGCGAACCCATTGCGCCGACGTGCGTCCCTCGGTGAAGACGTCCCGACGGCCCAGCCGCTCGGCGATGTCGGCGAAGATGTCGAAGTCGTCGCGCGACTGGCCTACCGGCTCGATGACCTTGCGCATCGCCACCATGTAGCGCTCCGAGGCAGCGTAGCCGATGTCGTCGCGCTCGAATGTCGTGGTCGCCGGAAACACGATGTCGGCCGCGCGCGCGGCCGGCGTCCAGAACTGCTCGTTGACGATGACCGCCCTGGGCTTTCGCCAGGCGCGCAGCAGCCGGTGGAGATCCTGATGGTGATGGAACGGATTGCCGCCGGCCCAGTAGATCAACTCGATGTCCGGGTAGTGCAAGGCCTGGCCGTTGTAGTTGAACGGCTGGCCGGGCTTCTCGAGCATGTCGGTGATGCGCGCCACCGGTATGAACGCGCTGACCGCGTTCGTTCCCTGCGGGAGCGTCGGCCCGCCGAAACGCGGAGTGACGTTCCCGATGCCGTTGGCCGCGCCGTAGCCGACGCCGAATCCGCCGCCGGGCAATCCGATCTGGCCGAGCATGCAGGCCAGGGTGAGCAATGCCCAGAACGGCTGCTCGCCATGGTGGGACCGCTGGAGCGACCATGAGATGGTCACGATGGAACGCACGGCAGCAAGCTCCCGCGCCAGGGCTGCGATGCGCGCCGCGGGCACGCCGGTGATGGCCGCGGCCCACTCGGGTGTCTTCGCGACGCCGTCGGCCTGGCCCGTGAGGTAAGGCACGAAGCGGTCGAAGCCCTCGCAATGAGTCTCCAGGAATGCCTCGTCGTGCAAGCCTTCGCTGTAGAGGGTGTGCGCCATCGCCAGCAGCATCGCGGTGTCGGTGTTGGGTCGTATCGGCAGCCATTCGTGCCCGCTGCCGGTGTCGAGGTCGGTATCGACCGGACTGACGTTGACGAAGCGCACGCCGGCGTCGGCCATGGCCTTCAGGCCGCCGCGCACCTTGTGGATGCCGACCATCCCCTGCGATATCTGCGAGTTCTTCGCGGGGACGCCGCCGAAGCTGACGAAAAGCTTCGTGTTGGCGGCCAGCACATCCCAACTGGTGTGCATCGCCATCAGCTGGTCCATCGGTGCGACAAGGTGCGGCATGAGCACCCGCCCCGCACCGAGGCTGTACGAATCCGCATGGCGAACATAGCCGCCGAGCGCATTGAGGAAGCGATGGACCTGGCTCTGCGCATGATGGAAGCGCCCGGCGCTCGACCAACCATACGATCCACCGAATATCGCGTCGTTGCCGCGCCGTGCGATGACATCGCGCAGTGCGCTTGCGGCCAGGTCGAGGGCCTCGTTCCACTCGACTTCGACGAATTCCTCGAGTCCGCGCAGGTCGGGACGCGCACCCCAGCCATGCTCGAGCCAGCTGCGCCGCACCGAAGGCCGCTGCACGCGCAGGTCCGACCTGCTGGCATCGAGGGCCGCCAGGCCGATGGGCGACGGGTCCGGATCATGCGAGAACCCTCGGATCTCGGGCTGGCCGGCCCCATTGCGCGAGACCTCGTAGATGCCCCAGTGCGCCGCGGTGTACGCCATGGCCGACCCTCAGGCGTCCAGCACGGCCGGTTCTGCGGCGCAGGCGACGCCGTTGGCGCGCAACGCGTCGATGGCCGCGTCGTCGAAACCCGCCTCGCGCAGGATCTCCTCCGTGTGCTGGCCCAGGTGAGGCGCCGGGCTGTGGATTCGCCCACCGTCGTGCGCCAGCTCGAATCCCGGTCCGACCATCATGTGGCGCCCTTCGGAAGACGACACCTCCTGCAGCACGGCCCGGTGCTTGAGCTGGGGATGGTGGATGATCTCGTCGATGGCGCAGACCACGGCGCAAGGCACGTCCGCCTGCGTCAGGCGCTGCTCCCAATATGCCGGCGTGTGGCTCGCCATGCCGCCCTCGAGAATCTCGCGCAATGCTGCCTCGTTCTCCGTGCGCGAGAACCAATCCTTGAAACGCGGGTCGTCCAGTGCATCCGCGCGGCCCACGGCGGTCAGGAGCTTGGCGAACTGCTTCTCGGTCAGCACCGCGAGCACGATGTCGCCCCCGCCTGCCTTGAAGCGATGCGCCGTCACCTTGCGGCTCACCGAAAGATTTCCGAACTGCCGCTGCTTGTGCTGCGTCACGGTGTACTCCGCGACCTGGGACGACAGGAAATTGAGGGTCGCGTCGAGCATCGCGACGTCGACGAACTGCCCCTTGCCGGTGTGCATGCGCTGATAGAGCGCCGTCGACACTGCGAAGGCGGCCGTGATGCCGCCGATCAGGTCGCACACCGCGAAGCCGGCCCGCATCGGCCCCGCGGCCGGATCGCCGGTGATCGACATGATGCCGGACATGGCCTGGATCTTTCCGTCGAACGCGGCGGTGAACTGCTCCGGACCGGAGTGGCCGAACCCCGACACGGAGCAATAGATCAGGCGCGGGTTGATCGCCGAGAGCGTCTCGAAGTCCAGCCCGAGCTTCTTCATCACCCCGGGGCGGAAGTTCTCCCAGACGATGTCGGCATCCTTGACGAGCGCCTTGACGACTTCGACGGCCTGGGGCTTGCGCAGGTCCAGCGTCATGCTGCGCTTGTTGGAGTTCAACGCCATGAAGGATGGCGACATCTTCTCGGCCGCCAGGCGCTTGTCGATGGTCGAGGTGCGGGTGTCGTCGCCTTCGAACGACTCGATCTTGACCACGTCGGCGCCTTGCAGTGCGAACTGGTGCGTGCCGAACGGCCCGGCAAGGAACCGGGTGAAGTCCAGGATCCGGACATTGCTGAAGGGCGTGTTCATGCGGCTTGTCCTTTCGTGGCGGGCGTCTTCTCGCGAATGGCCTTGGCGATCGCCTTGGCGTTGTCGGATTCGGCGCGCAGGCGCGCCACCTCCTGCGCACTGATGCGCTCGATGTTGGAAAAGTCGAGCTTCCACTGCCAGTCATCGCTCCAGCGTTGAGGCGACTGCACCGTCGTGCGGGGCGCGGGCGCCGTCTCGAGCACGCGAAGCGCCAGTTCCAGCGTATCGGCCTGCGAGGTCTTGTCGTGCGGCTTGCCCGCGCCATTGCCCAGCGGAAAGTCGCTGAACAGCGCCCGCGGCACGCCCACGTGCTCGACGATGTCCTTGGCGCACGCCATGACGACGGTTGCGATGCCGTGCGCCTCCAGATAGCGCGCGACGAGGCTCAGCGTCTGGTGGCAGATGGGGCAGTTGGGTACGAGGAGCGCGACGTCCACGCCGTCTTCCTGGCAACGGCGAAGGATCTCCGGGCAGTCGACGTCCAGGGTGTGGCGCTGGCTGCGGTTGGTCGGCGCGCCGTGAAAGCGCGCGGCCAGCCGCCCCAGGCGCCCCTTGGAAGCCGCGGCGCGCATCGCCGGCAGCGGGAACCAGCTTCCGCTGTCTTCCATGCTGGTGTGCTTGCGATCGATGCCGACATGCGAGATGCGGACGTCATGGTCCACCGCCGTCTCGCCCGAATACACCTCGTAGAACTTCGCAGCGGCGTTGTAGGCAGCTCCAGGCCCCTGATTTCCCTTGTCTGGCTGATAGGGCGCGGCCGTCGTCACGAGCGTGGCCGTCGATTCCGCCAGTGGCTTGCGCAGCGGGGTGAACGGCACGTCGACGTAGTGTGCCCAGCAATACGGATTGCCGTAGCCAAGGGCGAGGTACCAGTCGCGTGTGCGCTGCATGTAGGCGGTGGGCTTGTCCCCTTCGGGGGCGAAGCCGAGGTCGGCCAGATCTGCGTCTTCCACTTGCGTGCGTCCTTTCAAATAGAGTGCATTCCGTATATTGGAATACATGTTCCGCTTGATGATTCATTCTAGGCACCGCCACGGAACCGGGTCAAGCGTGTCGATCCCCCGATGCGGGACAACGAGCATCACGATGTCCCGCATTGACCGCGAAATGCTCGAAGAATAATATGCGGAACACATGTTCCACATATAGGAACGTCATGACCAAGGAGGCCACGCCATGAAATACAGAACTCCCCGCGGGCTGGGCACGATGCTCCTCGCCATGGGCCTTGCCTGCGGTGCGCACGCCGCCTACCCGGACAAGCCCATCCGGTTCATCGTGCCCTACCCTCCCGGCGGCGGAACCGACGTCGTCGCCCGCGCGATCGGTCAGAAGCTCGAGCAGATGTGGGGCGCCCAGGTCATCGTCGAGAACAAGCCCGGCGGCGACACGCAGGTCGGCACCTCGGCGGTGGCGCGCGCGCCGGCCGACGGCTACACGTTCGGCTTCATCACGCCGACGTTCGCCATCAACAAGAGTCTCTATCCACGCTTGCCGTTCGATCCGGTGCACGACTTCGCGCCCGTCGCAGCACTCGCGCGCAGCCCCTTCTTCCTGGTGGTCGGCAACGGCACGAAAGCCGGCACCCTCAAGGAGTTGATCGCGTTGTCGAAGGCGCAGAACGGCAACATGAGCTACTCGGCATCGAGCAGCATCACCTTCGTCACCGGGGAGATGTTCCGCAATGCGGCCGGCATCGAGGCGTTGCACGTCCCATACAAGGGCAGCGCGCCTTCGGTCACCGCCGTGGCGGGCGGCGAGGTTGCCTTCACGCTCGACACACTGATGGCGACCAAGCCGCTGGTCGATGGCGGCCTGCTCAAGGTGCTTGCCGTTTCCTCGCGCACCCGCTTCAAGGAACTGCCCCACGTTCCGACGCTTTCCGAAGCCGGCCTGAAAGACTTCGAGATGTCGTTCTGGTACGGAATGATCGCGCCGGCAGGCACGCCCGCCGACGTCGTCGAGAAGACGAATGCCGCGGTCACGCGGATCCTGCAGATGCCCGACGTCCGCGCGAAGCTCCAATCCCTCGGGACCGAGCCGTTGCAGACCACCCCGGCGCAATTCACGGCGATGGTCAAGGAAGACTTCGTGCGGTACGAAGCGGTCGTCAAGGCGAACAACCTTCAGCCGGGAAGCTGACGCCCACGCCAGCACTTGGATCGCTGTTCCGTTTTATAGAATTCAATATCCGCACTTCGGAATATCAGGGAAGACGCCGATACAATGTCCCAAGCCAGCCAGCCAACCCATGCTCCCATGACTCCACCACCACCCAGCAGCTCCCGCCTGCCTCTCGACGGCGTCACGGTCATCGAGTTCTGCTCCATCGCGGCCGGTCCCTTCTGCGCCATGCTTCTGGCCGACATGGGCGCCACGGTCATCAAGGTCGAGCCGCCCGACGGCGACGGGCTGCGGCAATGGCCGCCGCTGAGCGCCGGCTACAGCGAGAACTTCGCCTCGGTGAACCGGAACAAGAAGTCGATGGTTCTGAACCTGAAGGCACCCGACGATCTCGCCGTGGCGCGCAAGCTGATACTCGCGGCGGACATCGTGGTCGAGAACAACAGGCCCGGCGTGATGGACCGGCTCGGGCTCGGCTACGACAGTTTCGTCTCCGCCCACCCCGCGTTGCTCTACTGCTCGATCTCGGCGTTCGGCCAGAGCGGGCCGCGAGCCGACGAAGGCGGCTTCGATCTCACCATCCAGGCCGCCGCCGGCGTGATGAGCGTGACGGGCGAGCCCGACGGCCCGCCGGTCAAGTGCGGCGTGCCGGTCTCCGACTTCGCTTCGGGCCTCTATGCGGCCTTTTCCATCGCGGCGGCGCTGGTGCGCGTGCGCGAGGGCGGCACCGGCGCGCACATCGACGTGCCGATGTACGGCTGCACGCTCGGCATTTCCGCGCTGCAGACCAGCGACTATTTCGGCAACGGTCGCAGTCCCGGGAGACTGGGCTCGGCCCACCCCAGGAATGCGCCCTACCAGGCCTTTCGCGCATCGGACGGCTACTTCGCCATCGCCGCGGGCAACCAGAAGCTCTGGCTCGACGTCTGCAGCGTGGTCGGCATGCCGCAGCTGGCCGAAGATCCGCGCTTTCTCACCACCGCCGACCGCGCCGCGCACCAGGGTGCGCTCAAGGCGCTGCTGGAAGAGCGGTTCGCAACGCAACCGGTCGACCACTGGATCGACGCTTTCAAGGAGGCACGCGTGCCGCATTCGCGAATCAACGACTATGCCGCCGCGCTCGATGATGCACAGACGCAGCACATGGGATGGGTCAGCGACCTGGTGCTGCCCGGCGGCGCGCAGACGCGCACCTTCGGCTCGCCCATCCGCTTCAACGGTGCGGGCTTTCCTGTGCGTTGTGGCCCGCCGCGCCTGGGGGAGCACTCGGAAGAAATCCGCAGCCAGCTCCAGCTCTCCGAAACCGTCGGCGACCCGGCATGAGCGACGACACGCAGAACAAGCTGCTCGCGTTCGTCGGCGGCATGACCCGGCTGGTGTCGCGAAGCGACATTGCCGAAGGCGCGCTGCTCGACGGTGCGGACGAACTGATGCGCACGCTCGTGAGCAGCGACGACTGGCTGCCCGATTCGATGGCCGTCCCGCATCCCCAGTACTACCAGCAGCACCTGCTCTACGGGGATCCGCTGAACCGCTTCTCCGTCATCAGCTTCGTTTGGGGGCCGGGACAGGGAACACCGGTCCACGACCACCAGGTCTGGGGCGTGATCGGCATGTTGCGCGGTGCGGAGTTCAACCTGCACTACGAGGCGCCGGCCGTTGGCGTCGAAGGCGGTGCGCTCGCCTGCTCGGGCCGGGAACAACGCCTCGACCCTGGCAGGACGACCCGCGTCTCGCCGTCGATCGGGGACATTCATCGCGTCCGCAACGCGTACGACGATCGCGTGTCGATCAGCATCCACGTCTACGGCGGCAACATCGGCCGCGTCAGGCGGCACGTGTTCGATCCGACGACCGGCAAGGCCAAGGAGTTCATCTCCGGCTACTCGAACGCCGTCGTTCCCAACCTGTGGCCCCCGGCAGGCATTCGATGAACTCATCGCCCGAACTTCTCGTGCGCCGCGACGGCGCGGTCACGCGGCTCGACATGAATCGCCCTGACAAGGGCAACGCACTGTCGCCTTCGCTGGTGGAGTCCCTCTGCGACGCCCTCGACGCGGCGCAGTCGGACGGCACGCGCCTGGTCGTCCTCGGCAGCACAGGCCGGCACTTCTGCACCGGCTTCGACCTCGGCGACCTGGCCGCGCAGACGGACGACTCGCTCATGGCCCGGCTCGTGCGCATCGAGCTCCTGCTGCAGCGCGTCCACGCCGCGCCATTCGCAACGCTCGCGCTGGCCAGCGGCCGCGCCATGGGCGCCGGCGCGGACCTGTTCGCGGCATGCGAGTCACGCTGGATCGTCGAATCGGCGAGCTTTGCCTTTCCGGGCGCCGGGTTCGGCATCGTGCTCGGCACCGCCCGGCTGGCGGACGTGGTGGGCGCCGGCCAGGCGCGGCTGTGGATCACCTCCGGCGGCGCCATCGACGGTGCTGACGCCCTGCGCGCGGGGTTGGCAACGGCGCAGGTGGACCGGAACGAGGTGGAAGCAGCAATATCGGCCCTCGCCGCATCGATGTCCCGGCTCGACGTGCAGACGCATGCGGCCGTGCGAAGCGCGAGCCGCGCGCGCGGCTCGGCCGGCGCAGATCACGACCTGGCGGCACTTGCAAGATCGGCCGCCAGGCCCGGACTCAAGGCACGAATCGAGGCCTATCGCCGCGCAGCGGCAGGATGACCTGCTCGGCTAGTATTGGCGCCCTCCCAATCTCGCCTCGATCCACAAATGAACAACACCCTCGTCAAAGGACTGCAGCTGCTGGAGGTCCTTGCACGCAGCGAGAAGCCGCTGGGTGTCAGCGAACTCGCCGTCCTGCTCGGCCTGGGAAAGAGCAACGTCCATCGACTGCTCCAGGCGCTGGTCGAGCTGCGCTATGCGGTCAAGCAAGAGCAGACTTCCGGATATTCCGCATCGCTGAAGGTCTGGGAACTGGGTACCGCCCTGTCAGGCCGCATGAGCATCCGCAATGCCGCGATCTCGGAGATGGACAAGCTGCTGGCGTCGACGCGGGAAACCGTTCACCTGTCGGTACTGGACGGCGACGAGGTCGTCTATGTGCACAAGCTGGACAGCCCGGAGCCGGTGCGCTCCTACTCGGAGGTCGGTGGCCGCGCGCCGGCCCATTGCGTTGCGACCGGAAAGGCCATCTTCGCCTGGCAGCCCGAGCAGCGCATCGCGGCCATCAGCACGCGCCTCGTCGCACACACGCCCAGGACGATCGTGGAACCCGCGGCCTTCGCGCGGGAGATGCAGAAGGTGCGCACCCAAGGCTACGCGGTCAACAAGGGCGAATGGCGCGAGAGCGTCTGGGGCATTGCTGCGCCGATCCGCGATTCGGCCGGCAATGTGATCGCGGCGATCGGCATCTCGGGCCCTGCGGCGCGAATGAAGCCGGCTCAACTCAAGAACATGGCGGCGAGCGTGGTCGGCGCAGCGCAGGCCGTGACCACCACGCTCAACAGCGGGCAGTGACGCCGGGGCGCAGCGCAGCCCCATGCGCGACGTCGCGACAAGATCGCAGCGGCCAATGAAAACGCCCCCACGGCACGTCAGCCTGTGGGGGCGCAGAGCCGACAGCGGCGCGATCAGCTCAGGTGCTTGCCGACCAGCCCGGTCAGCTCGAACATCGTGACCTGGTCCTTGCCGAAGATGGGCTTGAGCTTTTCGTCGGCGTTGATGTTGCGCTTGTTCTGCGGGTCCTGCAGGTTGTTCGCCTTGATGTAGTCCCACATGCGCTTGACCACCTCCGTGCGAGGCACGGGCGTGGGGCCGATCACGGCGGCCAGGGCGGGGCTCGGGGTGAGCGCCTTCATGAATGCGGGATTCGGTGCGCGCTTGGCGGCGGGGGCCTTCTTCGATGCAGTTGCCATTGAGGTAGTACTCGGATGCTTATCAAAATCGACTCGGCGATGTTAACAAGTCGCCGGACCGTTTTTTACCCACCCCTTAATTGGACTGCGCGGCAGGCACGAGAAGCCCAACAAAAAGCCCCTGTTGCAGCGACTGCAACAGGGGCTCATGTTTGGCGGAGTGGACGGGACTCGAACCCGCGACCCCCGGCGTGACAGGCCGGTATTCTAACCAACTGAACTACCACTCCTGGTAGACAGCGTTCGCTCCGGATGGAGCCAAGTGCTGCCACTTGTGCCGCTTCAGCCGGGCGAGGCATTTTCTGCCTCACCCGCCTGATGACTGGCGACCCTACGGGGATTCGAACCCCGGTACTCACCGTGAAAGGGTGATGTCCTAGGCCTCTAGACGATAGGGTCAAAACCTAAGAACTGCGAAGAGTCTTCACTCTTCTTCTCGACTCCGTTGGTGGAGGTAAGCGGGATCGAACCGCTGACCTCTTGCATGCCATGCAAGCGCTCTCCCAGCTGAGCTATACCCCCTATGCCGCTCATCGAATCCGTTGGATTTTAACCCTTCAGATCTTCTTTGCGACTCGCTTCGAATTTCTTCGTTTGCGTTGGTGTCGAGCCTCGCATTGTATATCGATTTTTACGCGCTTCGCAAGCGAGCCAAAATTTTTTGTTGCGATGCGAGCGCGAGCACGGCGTCGAGCGACGGCGTCTGCGGCGTGCCCATCACCAGCACGCGCACCGGCATGGCCAACTGCGGCATCTTGAGGCCGTGCGCGGCCAGCACTTCCTTGATGGCGGCGGCGATCGAAGGCTTGTCCCACGACGTCAATTGCTCCAGCCTGTCGGCCAGCGCGGCGACGGCGGGCATCACTGCCGGAGTGAGGTGCTGGGCGCGGTCTTCGGCACTGGGCTGAACCGCGTCGTCGGTATAGAAGCGTGCGGCCCAGTCGGCCAGGGCAACGGTGGTGTCGCAGCGGTCCTTGAACAAGCCGCAGATGGCCGCCAGCCGCTCATCGGCCTGGATGCCGCGCCGTGCCAACTGCTCGGCCACCAGCGGCGCCAGCGCGTCGTCGGCCATGGCCTTGAGGTGCTGGGCGTTGACCCAGCGCAGCTTGGCCTCGTCGAATTGCGCGGCGCTGCGGCCCAGATGATCGAGATCGAACCATTCGAGGAACTGGGCGCGCGAGAAGATCTCGTCGTCGCCATGGCTCCACCCCAGGCGCGCGAGGTAGTTGACCATGGCGTCGGGCAGGAACCCTTCGTCGCGGAACTGCGTGACCGGCTTGGCGCCATTGCGCTTGCTCATCTTCTCGCCCTGCTCATTGAGCACGGTGGGAAGGTGGGCGTATACCGGCGGCTCCTGGCCCAGGGCACGCAGGATGTTGATCTGCCTCGGGGTGTTGTTCACGTGGTCGTCGCCGCGGATGACGTGGGTGATGCCCATGTCCATGTCGTCGACCACGACGCAGAAGTTGTACGTGGGCGTGCCGTCCGGGCGCGCAATGACCAGGTCGTCGAGCTCGTCGTTCGACACTTCCACCCGCCCCTTGACCTTGTCGTCCCACACGACGCTGCCGCCTTGCGGGTTGCGAAAGCGCAGCACGGGCTGCACGCCCTCGGGCACCGGCGGAAGCACCTTGCCCTCCTCGGGGCGCCAGGTGCCGTCGTAGCGAGGCTTGAGCTTGGCGGCCATCTGGCGCTCGCGCAATGCGTCGAGTTCGGCCACGCTCATGTAGCACGGATAGACCAGGCCCTGGGCCTGCATCTGGGCCAGCACTTCCTTGTAGCGCGGCATGCGCTGCATCTGGTAGAACGGCCCCTCGTCGTGCGTCAGGCCCAGCCAGGCCATGCCCTCGAGGATGACGTCCACGGCCGCCTGGCTGGAGCGCTCGAGGTCTGTGTCCTCGATGCGCAGGATGAAGTCGCCGCCGGTGGCGCGGGCAAAGGCCCACGGGTAGAGGGCCGAGCGGATGTTGCCCAGGTGGATGAAGCCGGTGGGTGATGGCGCGAAGCGCGTGCGTGTCTTGCTCATTCGTTGTATTTGCTCAGGCGGTCAGCGTGGACAGGCCGCGCAACAGGTCGTCCTGGATGTCTTCGTGATGCTCCAGCCCCACGGCCAGGCGGACCACGCCCTGGCTGATGCCGGCCGCCTGGCGCTGCGCCTCGGTCAGGCGGCCGTGCGAGGTGGTGGCGGGGTGGCTGATGATGGTCTTGGTGTCGCCCAGGTTGGTCGCGAGCGACAGCACGCGGCAGCTGTCGAGCAGGTGGAACGCCTTCGCCCGCGCCGCCTCCGGCGTGTCGCCGGCAAGCTCGAGCGAGAGCACGCCGCCGCCCAGGCCGTTCTGCTGGCGCATCGCCAGGTCATGTTGCGGATGCGAGGCCAGGCCCGGGTAGTACACGCGCGCCACCTGCGGCTGCGCCTCCAGCCAGCGCGCAATGGCCAGGGTGTTGTCGCAATGCGCCTTCACCCGCACGCCCAGCGTTTCCATTCCCTTGAGAACGACCCACGCGTTGAACGGCGAGAGCACCATGCCGGCGGTGCGCACGACCGGCGCGAACTTCTCGGTCACGAGCTGGCGGCTCGCGCACAGCGCACCCGCCATGACGCGGCCCTGGCCGTCCAGATACTTGGTGCCCGAATGCATGACGATGTCGGCGCCCATTTCGACCGGCCGCTGCAACAGCGGCGTGGCGAAGGCGTTGTCCACCGCCAGCAGCGCGCCCGCGTCATGGGCGATCTGCGCCAGCGCGGCGATGTCGCACACCTCGGTCAGCGGGTTGGTCGGCGTCTCGGCAAACAGAAGCCTGGTGTTCGGCCGCATGGCCGCGCGCCACTCGTCCACGTTCGTTTGCGAGACGAAGGTGGTCTCGACGCCGAACTTGCCGAACTCCTTGGCGAACAGGTTCAGCGTGGAGCCGAACATCGAGCGCGACAGCACGACGTGGTCGCCCGCCTTGAGCAGGCCCATGATCATCATCAGGATGGCGCCCATGCCACTGGAGGCGCCGATCGCGGCCTCGGTGCCTTCGAGCGCGGCCAGGCGCCGCTCGAAGGCGGTGACGGTGGGATTGGACGTGCGCGCGTAGGTGTAGCCCTCGCCGCTGGCGAAGCGTTCTGCCGAGGTGGCGGCGTCCGGCTGCACGAAGCCGGTGGTGAGGTACAGCGCCTCGGAATTCTCGCCGTACTGGCTGCGCTCGATGCCGGTGCGCACGGCCAACGTCTCGGGCCGCAGCCCTTCGGGAAGGGATTGGTCTTTCATCTGGGAGATTCGTTTTCAGCTCAGGTTCGGCAGCGCCAGGCGCGAGGTGTCCTCGTCGCCCTCCTCGACCTGCGGGCGGCTTCCCTGCATGCGCGAGATCGACTCGGTGTCGACGTCGCCGGTGATGTAGACGCCGTCGAAGCACGATGCCTCGAAGCCCGCCAGGCCGGCCTGGGCCGCGGGGCCGGCGGCCTTCATCACGGCGCGCTTCATGCCTTCGACGTCCTGGTAGATCAGCGCGTCGCAACCGATCAGCTCGCGGACCTGCTCGATGGTTCGGTCGTGCGCCACCAGTTCATCCTTGGTCGGCATGTCGATGCCGTAGACGTTCGGGTAGCGCACCGGCGGCGCCGCGCTGGCCAGGTAGACCTTCCGGGCGCCGGCGTCGCGCGCCATCTGGACGATTTCGCGGCTGGTGGTGCCACGAACGATGGAGTCGTCCACCAGCATCACGTTGCGCCCCTTGAACTCGCTGGCGATCACGTTGAGCTTCTGGCGCACCGATTTCTTGCGCACGCCCTGCCCCGGCATGATGAACGTGCGACCCACGTAGCGGTTCTTGACGAAGCCCTCGCGATACGGGATGCCCAGGAGGTGCGCCAGTTGCGTCGCGCTTGGCCGGCTCGACTCGGGGATCGGGATGATCACGTCGATCTCGCTGGGCGGCACGGTGGACACGACGCGCTTGGCCAGGGTCTCGCCCAGGTTCAGCCGGGCCTGGTAGACCGAGATCCCGTCCATCGTCGAATCGGGCCGCGCCAGGTAGACGAACTCGAAGATGCACGGATGGCGCGTCGCGCCTTCGGCGCACTGCTGCGAATGCACGTTGCCTTCGAGGTCGATGAAGATGGCCTCGCCCGGGGCGATGTCGCGCTCGAGCACGAAGCCCGATCCCTCGAGCGCAACCGACTCGCTGGCCACCATCACTGCGCCCTCGGCATTGCGGCCGATGCACAGCGGCCGGATGCCGAACGGATCGCGAAACGCCAGCAGACCGTGGCCGGCAATCAGCGAGACCACCGCATACGAGCCGCGCAGGCGCTTGTACACGCTGCGCACCGCGGCGAAAACCTCCTGTGGCTGCAGCGGCAGACCGCGCGTGGACCGTTCCAGCTCGTGCGCGATCACGTTGAGCAGCACCTCTGAATCGCTCTCGGTGTTGGTGTGCCGGTGGTCGGTGGAGAACAGCTCGGCACGCAGCGCCTGGGCATTCGTCAGGTTGCCGTTGTGCGACATCACGATGCCGAACGGCGCATTGACGTAGAACGGCTGCGCCTCTTCCTCGCTGTAGGCATTGCCGGCCGTCGGATAGCGCACCTGGCCCAGGCCGACGTTGCCCGGCAGTGCTCGCATGTTGCGCGTGCGGAAGACGTCGCGCACCATGCCCTTGGCCTTGTGCATGAAGAACTTGCGCTCGAGCAGCGTGACGATTCCGGCCGCGTCCTGGCCACGGTGCTGCAGCAGCAGCATGGCGTCATAGAGCAGCTGGTTGACGGGCGCGTTGCTGACAACGCCGACGATTCCACACATGGGGTGTTCCTCTCAGGGGAGATAGCTTGCCAGTTTCCCGGGCAGGGCGGGTTTGGCGTTCTGCAAGGCCGCATCGAGCACAGTGGCGCTGGCCGATTCGCGCCACCAGACGCTTTGCTCCAGCGAAAAAAGATGCACCGCCACGGCGGCGACCAGCAGCGCCAGCGCGCCTCGCGCCAGCCCGAAGACGCCGCCCAGCGTGCGGTCTACCGGACGCAGGCCCGCGGCCTTGACCAGCGCGCGGATCAGGCTCGCGACCAGGCCGACGCCGAAGGCCACGGCGACGAAGATGATGACGAAGGCGGCCGCGTAGCGCCATGGCGCGTCCGGCGCCCCCATGGGGAGGATGTCGGCCAAATCGGACGCGAACCATTGCGCCATGAAGAAAGCCGCCACCCAGCCCACCAGCGAAATGACCTCGAACAGGAGCCCTCGCCAGATCCCGACCAGCACCGACAGGCCGAGCAGCGCCACGGCAATCCAGTCGAGCGCGGACACGCCTGCCGTCTCCGCTAGAGAGTCAGCACCGCCGCCGGCAACGACAGGCCCTTGACCTTGTCGGCAGCCTTGTCGGCGTCGGCGCGCGAGGCAAACGGGCCGACCCGCACCCGCGTGCGATCGCCCTGCGGCGTCTTGGCGACGTTCGTGTAGGTCTTGAGCCCGGCCTTTTCCAGGCGCTGGCGCACGTCCTGCGCCTTGGCCGCATCGGCAAATGCACCCACCTGCACCACGAAGCGGGCACTGCTGTCGTCGCTCGAAGCGGCAGTGACGCCGGGCGTGGCGCTGACCGGCGGCCTGCCCTGCAGGAGCGCGAGCGCACGCGCCGCTTCGTCGTCCACCGGCTTCTTGCCAGCCGGCCTGGTGTCCTTGCCGTCCCTGGATTCGGACTTGGCTTCGGACTTGGGCTCCGCTTTCGGCTCGGCCTTTGGCTCGGCCTTCGGCTCTGCCTTGGGCTCGGGCTTCGGCTCGGCCTTGGGCTCAGGCTTCGGCTCGGGCCTGACCTCCGGCGCGGCAGCCTCGTTGCGGGCCGTGCGGGAGGGCTCGTTGGCGCTGATCACGGTGCCGTCGGCCGACTCGGTGATGATTCCGTCGTCGGAGGCCGCCTGGCTGCCCTGGGCGCCAGCGCTCGTCTTGCCGGCCGGCACGGTGAGCGGCTTGGCCTTGGCACGGTCGGGAATCTCGATGGGGATGTCGCCGGACAGCGGCCGCGGCTGGGTGTCGAACAGGAGGGGAAAGCCGATCACGCCCAGCAGCACCAGCACCGCGGCGCCCAGCAGACGGTGGCGGGCACGGCGGCGCATGGACTCGACGCTTTCGGCCGGCGCCGCGGGGGGCGCGTTGCGCTTCTCGTTGGTTGGCTGGCCCGAGGAGCGAAACTTGAAAAGCGCCATGAACGTCGATCCTGATACAGCAGTCGCGGGATGTCTGAAAGTGGATGCGGGCTGCCCGAATTCAAGGTTGCCCGAGGCTCCGGCTACAGGTGCCTTGCGTGCAGACGCGGTGTGCCGTGTTCGAGCACGCCGCCCACCGTGAAGAACGATCCGAAGACGACGATTCTATCAGTCGGGTCCGCGGCAGCGACCGCCGCGTCCAGGGCTTCCTGCGGCGTGGCGTGGGTGGTGGCCGAGACGTCGCGGCGGCCGTTCTGGGCCTGCCAGCGGGCAGCCAGGTCGGCCGCGGACGCGGCGCGCGGCGTGGGCAGGTCGCAGAAGTACCAGCGGTCGATCAGCGGCCCCATGCGCGCCAGGATCGGTGCCAGGTCCTTGTCCGCCATGACGCCGAAGACGCCATGCGTCGTCGGGTAGAAGCCCATCGCATCCAGGTTCTCGGCCAGCGCGGCCACGGCATGCGGATTGTGGGCAACGTCCAGCACCAGCGCCGGTTGGCCCGGCACGATCTGGAAGCGCCCCGGCAGCTCGGCTCGCGCCAGGCCGATGCGCACCGCCTGGGCGGTGATCGGCAGGCGCTGGCGCAGTGCCTCCAGCGCCGCCAGTACGCCGGCGGCATTGACCAGCTGGTTGGCCCCTCGCAATGCCGGATACGCCAGCCCGCTGTAGCGCCGGCCCCGACCGGCCCAGTTCCATTGCTGCTTGTCGCCCGACACGTTGAAATCGGTGCCGTGACGCCAGAGGTCCGCGCCGATCTGCGCCGCGTGGGCGATGACGCTGTCCGGCGGCACCGGGTCGCTCACGATGGCCGGCCGCCCGGCGCGCATGATGCCCGCCTTCTCCCGGCCGATGCTCTCGCGGTCCGGGCCCAGGAAATCCATGTGGTCGAGGTCGATGCTGGTGATGATGGCGCAGTCGGCATCGATGATGTTCACCGCGTCCAGCCGGCCGCCCAGCCCGACCTCGAGGATGGCCGCGTCCAGCGGCTGCGCCGCCATGCAGTTCAGGATGGCCAGCGTCGTGAATTCGAAGTAGGTCAGCGAGGTCTGCCCGCGCGCGGCCTCCACCGCCTCGAAATGCGGCAGCAGGGCCTGGGCGTCGACCGACTCGCCGTTCAGCCGCAGCCTTTCCTCGAAATGGACCAGGTGCGGCGAGCTGTAGACGGCGGTCTTGTAGCCGGCGTTCGCCAGGATCGACTCGAGCATCGCGCAGGTCGAGCCCTTGCCGTTGGTGCCGGCCACCGTGATGACCGGACAGGAAAAGGCCAGGCCCAGCCGCTGTGCCACCTCGCGCACCCGGTCCAGGCCGAGCTCGATGTTCCTGCTGTGCAGCTGCTCGGCGTGCGCGAGCCATTCGCTTAGGGTTTTCATGGAGACCTGGATTGTCGCCCACCGCGCCCCGGGGCATGATTCGCGGTCATGACTACCCTGTACGGAATCCCGAATTGCGACACCGTCAAGCGCGCCCGCGCCTGGCTCGACGACAACGGCGTCGCCTATACGTTCCATGACTTCAAGAAGCAGGGCGTGCCCGAGGCCGAACTCGACCGCTGGCTGGCCTCGGCCGGCTGGGAGACGGTGCTCAACCGCCGCGGCACCATGTGGCGCCGCCTGGACGAGGCCACCCGGGCCGGCGTGACCGACATGGCCTCCGCGCGCCAGACGCTCATCGAGCACCCGAGCCTGATCAAGCGGCCCGTGATGGAGTGGTCCGGCCGGCCCGACGCCACCGTGGGATTCGATCCGCAGGCCTGGGCGCAACTGGCCGGCGCGAAGGCGTGAACCCGGCGGCCCGAATCGCATCCAACGCCTGCTTCCCAACACGACACAAGGATAGGTGCAGACATGGCATCGACCTCTCTCATTCCCCGACTGGCCCTGGCGGCCGCCGCCCTCGCCGCCGGAACGGCGTTCGCCCAGCAGGGCGCCCCAGCCCAGGCCCGCGTGGTCAGCAGCACGCCGATCCGCACACCCGACGGCGTGGCCGGCTATTCGGTGACGTATGAATACGCGGGCCACCAGTACACCGCCCGCACCGACAGCCCGCCCGGCCAGACGATGCCGGTGCAGGTCACGCCGATGGGCGTGATGACCTCCCCGGTGGATGATCCCCACCCCATCGCGGACAACGCGCCGCTTCCGGCCCCCTCGGGCGGCAACGACGCGCCCTGGCGCTCCGCCACGCCGGAACCCGGTGTCGTGGTCTCCGGCCCCGGCGCCGTCGCGCCGGCGCCGGTCTACGTGGCGCCCGCCCCGGTGTACGTGGCGCCTGCGGTCTATCCGCGGCCCTACGGGTGGGGCTGGGGCGCGCCCTACGGGTATGGCTATGGCTACGCTCCCGGCGGTATCTCGCTGAACCTCGGCTACACCTACTACCGCCACGGACATTGACCGAAGGCGCCTAGAATCGCCGGCCCTGCCCTTTCGCGAGCCTTCACCCGACAGTTTTCCCCATGAGCAACGCCACCACCACGCATCTCGACAACGTCCGCGTCGCCACCCAGGCCAACGTCTATTTCGACGGCAAGTGCGTCAGCCACAGCCTGACGCTGGCCGACGGCTCGAAGAAATCGGTGGGCGTGGTCCTGCCGGCGACCCTCACCTTCAGCACCGGTGCCGCCGAAGTCATGGAGTGCACCGGTGGCAGCTGCGAATACCTGCTTGCCGGCAGCAGCGAATGGCAGCGCTCGGGCCTGGGCGAGAAGTTCAGCGTGCCGGGCAACTCCAGCTTCCAGATCCGCGTGACCGACCAGCCGTACAGCTACATCTGCAGCTACGCCTGAACGGCCCCGAGGCCGGCCCGCGGCTCAGACCACGACCGGCTCCGGCTCCAGCCGGATGCCGAAGCGCTCATAGACGCTGGTCTGGATGGCCTTGGCCAGGGTCATCACCTCGCCCCCGGTGGCGGGATGGGCGGTGCCGCCGCGGTTGACCAGCACCAGCGCCTGCCTGTCGTAGACACCGGCATTGCCGACCGACTTGCCCTTCCAGCCGCAGGCGTCGATCAGCCAGCCCGCCGCCAGCTTGATGCTGCCGTCGTCCATCGGGTAGTGCACGATCTTCGGGTCGCGCGCGATGATGTCGGCGCACTGTTCGGGCGTCACCGTCGGGTTCTTGAAAAAGCTCCCGGCGTTGCCCAGCACGCGCCAGTCAGGCAGCTTGGCCCGCCGGATGGCGCAGACCCAGTCGAAGATCTGGCGCGCCCCGGGGTCGGTCACGCCGGTTTCCGCCATCTTGCGCTCCAGGTCGAGGTAGCCCAGCGTCGGCCGCCACGGCTTGGGCAGCCGCAGGCGCACCCGGGTGATCACGGCGCGGCCCGCCAGCCCCAGGTTCTTCGGGCCGCCGGGCGCATGCTTGAACACGGAATCCCGATAGCCAAAGCCACACTGCGCCGCGTTCAGCGTGAACGGCTGGCCGGTCGACAGGTCGATGCCGTCGAGCGACTCGAAGCGGTCCTGCAGTTCGATGCCGTAGGCGCCGATGTTCTGTACCGGCGCGCCGCCGACCGTGCCGGGGATCAGCGCCATGTTCTCCAGCCCGGGCCAGCCCTGGTCCAGCGTCCACTGCACCATGTCATGCCAGGTTTCGCCGGCGCCGACCTCGACGATGGTGGCGCGCGGGCCATCCTCGACCAGCCGCCGTCCCATGATCTCGACCTTGAGCACCAGCGGCCTGACGTCCCCCGTGAGCACGATGTTGCTGCCGCCGCCGAGCACGAACTTGGGCGCGTCGCGCCAGTCGGGGTCGGCCAGCAGCGCCGCCACGTCCGCCTCGCCGCGCACGCGCGCCAGGTGCAGCGCACGCGCGACGATGCCGAAGCTGTTATAGGGTTGCAGCGGGACGTTTTGCTCCACGATCATGGGAGAATTGTCGCATTCCCAACCTTGACTCGCGTGCATTCCGGAGAGCCTTTGCCATGCCGTCTTTCGACACCGTCTGTGAACCCGACCTGCCCGAAGTGCGTAACGCCGTCGACAACACGGCCAAGGAAATCTCCACGCGCTTCGATTTCAAGGGCACCGCCGCCGCGATCGAGCTCAAGGAAAAGGACATCACCCTGACCGGCGACGCCGAATTCCAGCTGACCCAGATCGAGGACATCCTGCGCAACAAGATGACCAAGCGCAGCGTGGACGTGCGTTTCCTCGACAAGGGCGCCGTGCAGAAGATCGGCGGCGACAAGGTCAAGCAGGTGTTCAAGGTCAAGAGCGGCATCGAGACCGAGCAGGCCAAGAAGATCACCCGCCTGATCAAGGACAGCAAGCTCAAGGTGCAGGCCGCCATCCAGGGCGACGCCGTGCGCGTCACGGGTGCCAAGCGCGACGATCTGCAGGCCGCCATGGCGCTCATCCGCAAGGACATGGCCGACCTCCCGCTGTCGTTCAACAACTTCCGCGACTGAAGCGGACCGGCAGGTGAAACACCCTCTTCGCAGCGGCGCCGGCGTGCTGCTGCTGGCCCTGGCCGCCGGCCTGGCGCAGGCCGCCTCGGTCACGCTCACGGGGACCATCGGCAACCGTGCCATCCTGATCATCGACGGCGGCGCCCCGCGTACCCTGGCGCCCGGGCAGACGCTGGACGGCGTGCGGCTCGTGTCCGTTCAGGGCGACCAGGCGGTCGTCGAAACGGCGGGCCAGCGGGCCACCTTGCGAATGGACACGCCCACCAGCGTGGGCGACGGTGCGGCCGGCCCGGGCGGAGACCGGATCGTGCTGCCAGCCAACAGCGGCGGCCATTTCATGACGCTGGGCGCCATCAACGGCCGCTCGGTGAATTTCATGGTCGACACCGGCGCCACGCTGGTGGCGCTTTCCGACGCCGACGCTCAACGCATCGGGCTGAACTACGACAAGAAGAACCCGGTGCGCGTCAACACCGCCAACGGCGTGACGCTGGCCTATCGCGTGCGTCTTGATTCGGTGCGCGTGGGCGACGTCTCGGTGACCGGCGTGGACGCCGTGGTGTCCGAGCAGCCCATGCCCTACATCCTGCTGGGCAACAGCTTCATCGGCCGCTTCAACATGCAGCGCGAAGGCGACCAGATGGTGCTGGTCAAGAGGTATTGATCGAGCCGGTGGTTTACGCCGCCAGCGCGGCGGTGACGACGATCTCGATGCGATAGTCCGGGTTGGCCATGGCTGCCTGCACGGTGGCGCGCGGCGGCGTGTGGCCCGCGGGGATCCACGCGTCCCACACCTCGTTCATCTGGCCGATCTCGGCGATGTCCTTGAGGAAAATCTGCGCCATCAGGATGCGCGACTTGCTGCTGCCGGCCTCGGCCAGCAGCCGCTCGACCATGGCCAGCACCTCGGCCGTCTGGCCCTTGATGTCCTTGCCCGGATCGTCCGGCACCTGTCCGGCCAGGTAGACGGTGCCGTTGTGCACGGCCATCTCCGACAGGCGCGGGCCCACGTGGAATCGCTGCAGATTGCCCATGTTTTCGTTCTCCCTTCGATTCGATTCAGGAATTGCCGGCGCCGGCCTTTGCGCCGAGCCGCGACTCGGTGCCGGCCAGCAGACGGCGGATGTTCTCGCGATGGCGCCACACCAGCAGGAGGCTCATCGCCACAAGGGCCACAAGCGCCACCGGCACCAGCGGCCAGGCGACGCCACCGCCCAGCAGGTAGTAGGCCGGCGCGAAGAATGCCGCCACCAGCGAGGCCAGCGAGGAATAGCGGAAGAACACGGCGATGATCAGCCACGTCAGGCCGGTCGCCAGTCCCAGCCACGGCGACAGGCCGAGCAGCACGCCGGCTGCCGTGGCCACGCCCTTGCCGCCCTGGAAGCGGAAGAACACCGGGTACAGGTGGCCCAGGAACGCCGCCAGCCCGGCCAGGGCCGCGGTGCCCGCGTCGAGCCCCCAGGCGGACCCGAAATGCTGCACCACGAAGACCGGCAGCCACCCCTTGGCGGCATCCAGCAGCAAGGTGGCCAGGGCCGCGCCCTTGCGGCCCGAGCGCAGCACATTGGTGGCGCCGGGGTTCTTGCTGCCGTAGTTGCGCGGGTCGTCCATGCCCATCGCCCTGCTCACGATCACCGCGAACGACAGCGAGCCCACCAGGTAGGACGCCAGAATGACCAGCAAGGACGTGACGGAAAGTGAACTCAACACACGCTCCTAGCGCAGAAGATGAAAATGGAAGGCGCGCTATTCTGCCAGCGCGCACTGCACCGGCGTGGCGCCCAGGAGGTCCACGCACGCCTTCGGATCGATGCCCACCAGGTAGCCGCGCCGCCCGCCATTGATCGCGATGCGCGGCAATGCCAGGATGGTGGACTCGATGTACACCGGCATTTCGCGCCGGGTGCCGAACGGCGAGGTGCCGCCCACCAGGTAGCCGCTGTGGCGGTTGGCCACTTCCGGCTTGCACGGCTCGACCGACTTGGCGCCGATCTGCCGCGCCAGGTTCTTGGTCGACACCGTCCGGTTGCCGTGCATCAGCACCAACAGCGGCCTGGCGTCCTGGTCCTGCATCACCAGCGTCTTGACCACCGTGAACGGGTCCATCCCGAGCACGCTGGCGCTGTGCTGCGCGCCGCCGTGCTCCAGGTACTCGTAAGGATGCTCGGTGAATGCCACGCCATGGGCCCGCAGCATCTGCGTGGCCGGCGTTTCGGAGACATGCGCCTTCTTCGCCATGGCGGATTCAGGCGCTCGGGTCGTGCAGTTCGCGGCGGATGCCGTCGATCTCGGCCAGCAGTTCCGGCGCGAGCGTGGTGCCCCAGGCGTCGATGTTCTCGTCGAGCTGGGCGATGCTGGTCACCCCGATGATGGTGCTGGCAACCCGCCAGTTGCGGTAGTCGAAGGCCAGCGCCATCTGCGTCGGCGTCAGGCCGTGCTGGCGGGCCAGCGCGTTGTACCGGCGCGCCGCCTTCAGGCCGTCCGCCCTGCCCCAGCGCTGCTTGCGCATCGACTCGAACAGCGCGATGCGCGCGCCGGCCGGCGCGTCCGGGCCGGTGGTGCCGCCCGCGTCGTACTTGCCGGTGAGCAGCCCGTAGCCCAGCGGCGAATACGGAAGCAGGGAAACGCCGAGCCGGTGCAGGGTCTCGTCCAGCGCGTTCTCGACCGTACGGTTGAGCAGGCAGTATGCGTTCTGCACCGTCGCCACGCGCGCCAGGCCATGCTGCTCGGCGAGGCGCACGAATTCATGCACGCCGTAAGGCGTCTCGTTCGACAGTCCGATCGCCCGGACCTTGCCCGCCTTGACGAGTCCGTCGAGCGCCTGCAGCTGCGCCAGGATGGGCGTTTCCGACGTCTCCTGCCGCGGGTCGTAGACCATGGAGCCGAAGGCCGGCACGTGGCGCTCGGGCCAATGGATCTGGTAGAGATCGATCACGTCGGTGCGCAGGCGCCGCAGGCTAGCTTCGCACGAGGCGACGATGTCCGCCGGCGTCATGCCCGATCCCTCGCGCACCCACGGCATGCCCCGCGACGGCCCGGCCACCTTGCTCGCCAGCACCACCCGGGCCCGCGCCTGCGGCCGCTGGCGGAACCAGTTGCCCAGGATGGTCTCGGTTGCGCCGTAGGTCTGCTTGCGCGTGGGCACGGCGTACATCTCGGCCGTGTCGATGAAGTTGATGCCGCGCTCGAGCGCGCGGTCGAGGATGGCATGCGCGGCCGGCTCGTCGACCTGTTCGCCGAAGGTCATGGTGCCCAGGCAGATGGGCGTGACCTGCAGGTCGCTGCGGCCGAGCCGCACGTTGGCGTTGAAATCTGTCATGGGTTGCGATTCTAGGAAGGCGCGGCACGCGGCGGGCCTTCGTATCATCGGCCTCATGTACCAGCCTCGACGCTCCAGCCGCTCCGAATTCCTGCCCCTGCGCGGCCTCGACCATCACGTCCGCATCTGGGGCGATCCCGGCGCCGGCCAAGGGCCCATCGTCATGCTGCACGGGTGGATGGACGTCGGCGCCTCGTTCCAGTTCGTGGTCGACGCGCTGACCGACGACCGGCCGGTGATCGCGCCGGACTGGCGCGGCTTCGGCCTGACCGACGCCCGCGGCACGGACAACTTCTGGTTTCCGGACTACCTGGCGGACCTGGAGGGCCTGCTCGACCACTACCTGCCCGGGCAGGCGGTGGACCTGGTCGGCCACAGCATGGGCGGCAACATCTCGATGTTCTATGCGGGCGCACGCCCGCAGCGCGTCCGCCGGCTGGTCAACCTGGAAGGATTCGGCATGCCGCGCACCCGGCCCGAGCAGGCGCCGGCCCGCTACGCGCAGTGGATGGACCAGCTCAAGTCGCACCACCGGGGCGAACTGGACCTGCAGACCTACGCCGAGCTTTCCGGGGTGGCGCGGCGCCTCATGCGGACCAACACCCGCCTGCCGCAGGACAAGGCCGACTGGCTGGCAGGCCACTGGGCCGGCCCCTGCACCCGCGCCGACGGCACGCCGGGCTGGGGCATCCGCGGCGACGCAGCGCACAAGATCGTCAACGCCAACCTGTACCAGGTGGATGAAGCGATCGCGCTCTATCGGTCGATCGCCGCCCCGGTGCTTGCGGTCGAAGGCGCCGACGGCATCATCAAGACCTGGAAGTCCCGCGGCCACGACGACGACCTGCTGAAGCGATTGAGGGAGGTCCCCGACATTGCCTTCGCGCGTCTGGAAGACGCCGGCCACATGATGCACCACGACCAGCCCGAACAGGTCGCACGTCTCATAGAGGATTTCCTGAACAAGCCCTGAACGCCACCTCTGAGACAATCGGGGCCGACAAGGTGCCGCCGCGCGCCCATCGCTCCACAACGACTCAGAGGGAAGCACCCGCTCCATGAAGACTTCGCTGCGCGCCCGCGCCGCCGGCCTCCTTCTAGCCATACCGGGCCTGACCCAGGCACCCGCCCTGCGCGCCGAGGAAGCCGCCTCCCCCTTGATACCCACCGCAGACGGGTGGGAGCTGGTCATTTCGCCGTACGCGTATCACTTCAGCCACAGCCCGGAACACAAGCACGTCTACCTGATCGGCCTGGAGCGCCAACGGGCCGACAACTGGCTCTGGGGCGGCGCCTACTTCAGCAACTCCTTCGGCCAGGACTCGGGCGTGGGCTACGTCGGCTACATGTGGAACAACGTGTTCGACATTCCGGCCCTGTACTTCAAGCTGGTCGCCGGCATCATGTACGGCTACAAGGAGCCGTACGAGGACAAGGTGCCTTTCAATCACAACGGCTGGTCGCCGGTGATCCTGCCCAGCGTGGGCTGGCGCTTCACGCCCAAGGACTCGGTCCAGGTGGTACTGCTGGGCGGCAACGGCATGCTGTTTTCGTACAACCGCCGCTTCTGAGCCCGCGGCGGGCAGGGCCTGCCGACACCGTGAGAAAATACCCGGTTTGGTTTTCACCACACAGGAATTCTCATGGATGCAGAACAGATCAACCAGATTGGCGCCACGCTTGCAGACCTGAGCGCGCGTGCGGTGGATCTACGGAGGTATCTTTGACTTCGATGCCAAGCACGAACGGCTTCGCACGGTCAACGCCTCGCTAGAAGATCCGGCGGTCTGGAACGACCCCAAGCGGGCCCAGGAACTGGGCAAGGAAAAGAAGTCGCTCGACGACATCGTGCTGGTGCTCGAGCGCATCGGCAGCGAGCTGTCCGACAACACCGAGCTCTTCGAGATGTCGAAGGACGAAGGCGACATGGACAGCCTGCAGGCCATCGCCGACGAGACGGCGTCGCTGTCCGCCGAGATCGAGAAGCTCGAGTTCCGCCGCATGTTCAACAACCCGGCCGACCCGAGCAACGCCTTCCTGGACATCCAGGCCGGCGCCGGCGGCACCGAGGCCTGCGACTGGGCCAGCATGCTGCTGCGCCAGTACCTTCGCTATGCCGAACGCAAGGGCTTCAAGACCACGGTGGAAGACGAGTCGCCCGGCGACACCGCCGGCATCAAGGGCGCAACCATCAAGATCGAGGGCGAGTACGCCTTCGGCCTGCTGCGCACCGAAACCGGCGTGCACCGCCTGGTGCGCAAGTCGCCATTCGATTCGTCGGGCGGTCGCCACACCAGCTTCGCCAGCGTCTTCGTGTATCCGGAGATCGACGACTCCATCGAGATCGAGATCAACCCGGCCGATGTGCGCACCGACACCTACCGCGCCAGCGGCGCCGGCGGCCAGCACATCAACAAGACCGATTCGGCCGTGCGCCTGACACACATGCCCACCGGCATCGTCGTGCAGTGCCAGGACAGCCGCAGCCAGCACAGCAACCGCGACGTCGCCTGGCGGCGCCTGCGCTCGCGCCTGTACGACCACGAGATGCGCAAGCGCATGGAAGAGCAGCAGAAGCTCGAGGACGGAAAGACCGACGTGGGCTGGGGCCACCAGATCCGCAGCTACGTGCTCGACCAAAGCCGCATCAAGGACCTGCGCACCAGCTACGAGACGTCGGCCACGCAAAAAGTGCTGGACGGCGACCTCGACGCTTTCATCGAGGCCTCGCTCAAGCAAGGCGTGTAAGGCGTCGCTGCCTGCCGCGCCCGGCAATCACAACACCCGACAACCGCAGACGCAACAAGGCTGGAGACACCGGATGCAACTTCGTGACATTCAGGGCCAACCCGTGACCATCCACCGCGAGGACTACGCGCCGCCCCCGTTCTGGATCGACAGCGTCGACCTCACCTTCGATCTCGACCCCGCCAAGACGCGGGTGCTCAACCGCATGCGGGTGCGCCGCAATCCCGACGTGGCAACGCAGGCGCTGCGCCTGCACGGCGACGAGCTGAACCTGGCGCGCGTGCTGGTCGACGGCCAGGGCGCGTCGTTCCGCATCGAGGGCGACCAGCTCGTGCTCGACAACCTGCCCGATGCGTTCGAGCTCGAGCTGTTCACCACGTGCCAGCCGGCGAAGAACACCAAGCTCATGGGCCTGTTCGTGAGCCAGGACACCTTCTTCACGCAGTGCGAGGCCGAAGGCTTTCGCCGCATCACCTACTTCCTGGACCGCCCGGACGTCATGGCCAGCTACAGCGTGCTGCTGCGCGCGGACAAGGCCCAGTACCCGGTGCTGCTGTCCAACGGCAACCTGGTCGACCAGGGCGACCTGGCGGACGGCCGCCATTTCGCCAAGTGGGTCGATCCGTTCAAGAAGCCCAGCTATCTGTTCGCCCTGGTCGCCGGCAAGCTGGTGGCGCGCGAGCAGCGCGTCAAGGCGCGCAGCGGCCGCGACCACCTGCTGCAGGTATTCGTACGCGCGGGCGACCTCGACAAGACCGAGCACGCCATGGACTCGCTGGTGCGCTCCATCGTCTGGGACGAGGCGCGCTTCGGCCTGTCGCTCGACCTGGACCGCTTCATGATCGTCGCCACCAGCGACTTCAACATGGGCGCCATGGAGAACAAGGGCCTGAACATCTTCAACACGAAGTACGTTCTGGCCAACCAGGCCACCGCCACCGATGCCGACTACGCCAACATCGAAAGCGTGGTGGGCCACGAATACTTCCACAACTGGACCGGCGACCGCGTGACCTGCCGCGACTGGTTCCAGCTCTCGCTCAAGGAAGGCCTGACCGTGTTCCGCGATCAGGAATTCAGCCAGGACCTCTGCGCCGAGGCCTCGGCCCGCGCCGTCAAGCGCATCGAGGACGTGCGCGTTCTGCGCAGCGTGCAGTTCCCCGAGGACGCCGGCCCCATGGCGCACCCGGTGCGGCCCGACAGCTACATCGAGATCAGCAACTTCTACACCGTCACCATCTACGAGAAGGGTGCCGAGGTGGTGCGCATGATGCAGACCCTGGTCGGACGCGACGGCTTCGCACGGGGCATGACGCTGTACTTCGAGCGGCACGACGGCCAGGCCGTGACCTGCGACGACTTCGCCCAGGCCATTGCCGACGCCAACCCGCAATCGGACCTCGCGCGCCTGCTGCCGCAGTTCAAGCGCTGGTACAGCCAGGCCGGTACGCCGCGCCTGAAGGCCAGCGGCAGCCATGACGCGGCCGCGCGCACGTACACGCTGAATTTCGAGCAGACCTGCCCGCCGACGCCGGGCCAGCCGGCCAAGGACCCGTTCGTCATTCCGGTCAACGTCGGACTGGTCGCCGCCGGCGGCCGTGCCCTGGCACCGACGCGGACGCTGGTGGTCACGCAGGCAGCGGAGTCCTTCACTTTCGCCGACGTCGACGAAGCGCCGGTGCCCTCGATCCTGCGCGGATTCAGCGCGCCGGTGGTGCTGGAATACGACTACAGCGACGAGCAACTGCTCACGCTGCTGGCCCACGACAGCGACCCCTTCAACCGCTGGGAAGCCGGCCAGCGCCTCGGCCTGCGGGCCGCGCTGGCCGCCATCGACGCGCCGCCGGCCGACGGTGCCGCCGCGGTGCTGAGCGACGCCTTCATCGACGCCATGCGCCGCGTACTGACCGACACGCAGCTGGACGCCGCCTTCAAGGAACTGGTGCTCACGCTGCCCTCGGAAACGTACATTGCCGAACAGCTCGAGGCGGTCGATCCGCAGCGCGTGCACGCGGTGCGCGAGGCCATGCGCGCGCGCCTGGCCTCGGCGCTGCAGTCCGAATGGCAGCAGGCCTACGAAGACAACCGCGACACCGGCGCCTACTCGCCCGACCCCACGTCGGCCGGCCGCCGCGCCCTGGCCGGCATGGCACTGACGCACCTGTGCCTGGCCGCCCGCGAGAGCGGCGACACAGTCTGGCCGGGCAAGACGCTGCAGCGCTTCAAGGACGCCGGCAACATGACCGACCGCTTCAACGCGCTTCAGGCGCTGGTGTCGTCGGGCCATGCCCTGGCGGCGCAGGCGCTGGCGAGCTTCCACGCCATGTTCAAGGGCGAGGCGCTGGTCATCGACAAGTGGTTTGCGCTGCAGGCCGGCGCGACCGACCGCGGCGGCGACGTGCTGCCCCTGGTGCAGCAACTCATGCGCCACCCGGACTTCTCCATCAAGAATCCGAACCGCGCGCGCAGCGTCATCTTCAGCTACTGCAGCGCCAATCCCGGCGCCTTCCATCGCCGGGACGCCGCGGGCTACGTGTTCTGGAGCGACCGCGTGATCGAGCTCGACGCCATCAACCCGCAGGTCGCCGCGCGGCTGGCACGTGGGCTGGACCGCTGGAGCAAGCTGGTCGAGCCCTATCGCAGCGCGGCGCGCGAAGCCATCGCCCGCATCGCCGCGCGGCCCGACCTGAGCAAGGACACGCTCGAGGTCGTCACGCGCGCGCTGCAGGCCTGATGCCGCGCCCTCACCCGGAATCCAACCATTCAATTCATCCCGACCCAATGCAGAAGATCTCACTGACCCGCTACCTCGTCGAGCAGCAGCGCAACGACGGTTCCATCCCGTCGCAACTGCGCCTGCTGCTCGAAGTGGTGGCCCGCGCCTGCAAGAGCATCAGCCAGGCCGTCAACAAGGGCGCGCTGGGCGGCGTGCTCGGCTCGGCTGAATCGGAGAACGTGCAGGGCGAAGTCCAGAAGAAGCTGGACATCATCGCCAACGAGGTGCTGATCGAGGCCAACGAGTGGGGCGGCCACCTCGCGGCCATGGCCAGCGAGGAAATGGACAGCATCCACGTCGTGCCCAACCGCTACCCGCAGGGCGAATACCTGCTGCTGTTCGATCCGCTCGACGGTTCGTCGAACATCGACGTGAACGTCAGCATCGGCACCATCTTCAGCGTGCTGCGCAAGCCCGAGGACAACGGCCAGGGCGTGCAGGAGGCCGATTTCCTGCAGGCCGGCAACCGCCAGGTGGCCGCCGGCTATTGCATCTACGGCCCGCAGACGACGCTCGTGCTCACCGTCGGCAACGGCGTGGCGATGTTCACGCTCGACCGGGAGCAAGGCTCGTTCGTGCTGACGCAGGAGAACATCCGCATCCCGGCGGACACGAAGGAGTTCGCCATCAACATGAGCAACCAGCGCCACTGGGCCGAGCCGGTGCAGCGCTACATCGGCGAATGCCTGGCCGGCAAGGACGGGCCGCGCGGCAAGGACTTCAACATGCGCTGGATCGCCTCGATGGTGGCCGACGTGCACCGCATCCTGATGCGCGGCGGCATCTTCATGTACCCGTGGGACAAGCGCGAGCCCGAGAAGGCCGGCAAGCTGCGCCTGATGTACGAGGCCAATCCGATGAGCTGGATCGTCGAGCAGGCCGGCGGCGCCGCCACCAACGGCCGCCAGCGCATCCTCGACCTGCAGCCGGCCAAGCTCCACGAACGGGTTGCGGTGGTGCTGGGCTCGAAGAATGAAGTCGAGCGCGCCACGAGCTATCACGACCCGCTATAATCTAAGGCTTCGCCGGAATAGCTCAGTTGGTAGAGCAGCGCATTCGTAATGCGAAGGTCGGGGGTTCGACTCCTCTTTCCGGCACCACATGATGCAAAAAAGGCCACCCAGACGGGTGGCCTTTTTTGTTGCGTTCTCTGGGGCCTTCTCGCGCCTTGGCGCCCTGGTGCCAGAACGCCGACCGGCGCCTGCCTCGTGCGCGCGCGGGAAGCGTCGACCTCAATGACCGGCGGTCGACTCCGGGTCGCCCGGCAGGTCGCCGCCACCGGCCGCGTGATGCGCACCAGCGGCCCCGGCGCCGACTCCCATGCCCATTCCCATGCCGCCGCCCTGGCCTGCGCCGCGGCCGCCACCTCCTCCGCCCGCGGCGCTCCCTCCTGCGGCGCCGCGCCGGGCTGTCGAGCCGGAAGCCGGCCGCAATGGGCCCTGCTCGGGAATCACCACGTCCTTGGCAACGGGCTCCAGGTCGAGTGCCTGCCGTATGAATGCCCGCAGCGACGCCACCAGCGGACCGACCTGCACGCTGCGGCCGGCCACCATGTCGCAGGCCGCCTGCGCAGCCATGCGGACCTGCTCTTCGGTGCCGAGCAGGATCACGTCCGCCAACGCGGCCTCCACCGCATCGCGGATGCGGCGGCGCCGGTCCGACGCGGATTCGGAGATCGGCGCCGCATCCGCACCGACGCCTGTCGCAGCGGCATCGCCGGCGCCTTCGGCCGGCGCCGGCTGCGCGCGAGCGCGCAACTCACGCAAGTGCGACGGGTCCACGGCCAGGCTGCCGGTGAACGAGCCGCCCAGGGTCTTGTAGGCGGCGATCAGGGTCTTCAGGCGCTCGTTGATCTGCCGGTTCTCGCGCTCGCGCCGTCGCTGCACGACCTGCATGAACACCAAGCGGATGCCGACCGCCACCAGCGACACCAGCACCAGCCCGAGCAGTGTCGAGGCCAGGGAGGACAAGGAGCCGAAATCGAGCGAACTGCGCATGCCCGGCAGGATGCCAGATTGCGCAGCTTCGAGTGCGGGCCTCCCGGCCCCGTGCCTACCAGCGCACCTTCACGCCCAGGCTGCCGCCGACGCCGCCATCGGTGTCCACCTGGCTGCCGCCGCTGCCCCACAGCTGGCCGACTTCGCCGTACAGGCCGACCGCGGGGCTCAGTTGCCATGTGGCGCCCGCGCCAAGCTCCGTGCGCGTGCCGCCGGTGGCACTGGTGATGCCGGTGGCGGCCGCCGGCCCGATGAAGGTGGCCACGTCGGTTCCGCCGGTGCTGCGGTACACGTTCAGGCGCGCGTAGGGCTGGGCCCGGCCGATCCGGCCCGCCACCCGCACGCCGACGCGCGCAAGCCAGCTGCCGTCGGCGTCCTGCCGGACCTGGGCGCCGCCGATGGAGACGTCGTCCAGGCTGATGCTCTGGCGCACCAGTTGCAGTTGCGGCTCGACGGTCCAGCCGGGTGCCACCGCGAGCGGCAGTCCGGCTTCCAGCGAAGCCAGGGCGCTGCTGCCCTTGCCGCTGCTGGTCGTTCCACCCGACGGGTTGACGTCGTAGCGCAACCGGCCGCCCTGCAGCACGCCGTCCAGATAGAGGCCAGAGGCACCGGTCCAGGTGGCGTATCCGCCGAGGAACTGGCCACGTAGATCGTTGCTGCCCACGGCCAGGTTCCGCACGCCACGGGCGAACCCGTCGACGTCCATGTCGCCCTCGAGCTGGCCTGCATAGACGCCGGCCCGCCACTGGCCGTTGGCCCACAGGTCGGTACCGGCCTGGAAGCCGTTCAGCCGGCCCTGGCTGCGCGCATCGACAGTGCCCGACTGGGCCATGTCGCGATCCATGCTGATGATGCGGCCCCAGGCCTGGCGACTGCGCGGCCCGGCGACTTCGTCGCCCACGCGCTGGTGCAGATTGCCCGCCATGGACAGGCCGGCTTCGCGGAATTGCTCCGGCAGTGCGGCGTAGAGCGGCACCTCTGCCCGATAGGTCGGGATCGGCACCGCCGTCGCCGGTGCCGCCGGCGTCGGCGCGGATCCAGGCTCGGGCGTCGGCTCGGCCGCTGGCGCCGGCACCGCGCTGCTCAGGTAGGCGCCAGCCGTGCCGGTGTCCAGGTGGTAGTCGTAGGCCCCGGCGCTGACTGGCCCGGCCAGGCTGAAGGCGTTGTCCGCGATGGACGCGCCGTTCTGCGTGCCGATGATCTCGATGCCCTTGCCGGTGGTCATGCCGCCCAGGCCACCGATGTTGGTGATCTGCACGGCCGTCGTGCCGGAAGCCACTGCGGTGGCGCCGCTGAGCAGCACCTTGTCGGTCGGGCTGCCGTCGCTGCCCAGTTGCGTGCCGACCTTGAGCACGCCGCCCTGTCCCGTCCACGGGCCCGTGACCGTCAGGACGGCGCCTGGTGCCGCGCCGGCCAGGTTGACCGTGCCGGCCAGCGACATGCCCGCAACGCTCTGGCTGTGGCCGGCCAGGTCCAGCGTCGCGCCGCCGGCCACCGTGACGGCACTGGCCGGGCTGAACGCATTGGCCGCGCCGGCGGCCAGCGTGCCCGCGGCCACCGTCGTCGCCCCGGTGTAGGTGTTGGCGCCCGAAAGCGTCAGCGTGCCGGTGCCTTCCTTGGTCAGCAGGCCGGCGCCCGAGATGGCGCCCGAGAGCGTCGCGTCGAACATGCCGGTGTCGATGATCGGGTCGCCCACGCCGCTGAGCACCAGCGCGTTGGCGAGGTTCAGGTCTGCGGCCATGAAGCCCAGCGTGGTGCCGTCGGCCATGTCCAGCTCGCCGGTGCCGAGCGCGGAACTGCTGCCCACGTCGATGCGGCCTTCGAGCAGGCGGGTGCCGCCACTGAACGTGCTTGCGCCGGCGAGCGCGAGCGTGCCGGCCCCGGTCTTTTCGAGGCTGCCGGTGCCGGACAGTTCGCCGTCGTAGCGGGTTGTACCGGCCTGGTCCACGGTCAGCTTCTGGCCATTGAGCACCACGCCGCCCTGGCCCTCGATGCTCGCAACGCGCAGGTCCCAGGCGCCGAGGTCGAGCGTGCCGCCCCTGACGGAGAGACTGCCGGTGCCGAAGGCCGAACTGCTGCCTGCAACCAGGCGGCCCGCCTCGAGCACCGTGCCGCCGCCATAGGTGTTGGCGCCTGCCAGTGTCAGCGTGCCGTCACCGGTCTTGGTCAGGCTGCCGCTGCCGGAGATCACGCCGGTCGATTCCAGCGTCGTGCCCGCGAGGGTGTCGATGGCGCCGCCCGCGCTGCCGAGCGAGATGTTGCGCGCAGTGGCGATGTCCGCGGTCGTGCGCAGCGCGCCGCCTTCGAGCGCGAGCGCGCCGGCGACGTCTCCGAGCGCGGCATCGGTACCGATCGACAACGTGCCGCCCGAGACCGTCCACGGCATGACCGCCGCGCTGGTGCCGGTCAGCGTCCAGGTGCCGCCGCCCGACTTGCCGAAGGTGTTGAAGTTCTGGTACTGGGTCCCGATGAGGCTGACGTCGAGCGACGCATCGCCTGCGCCGCCGAGAACCAGGGCGTTGACTGCGCCGGAGTCGAGCGAGCCCACCACGTTGCCGACGATGTCGGAGCCGGCGCGCAGTTCCAGGCTGTTGGCCGTGCCGCCGAGGCGGATGGCATCCGCGCGGACTTCCAGGCCCGGCGCCGCTCCCGACAAGCCGCCACGAATGGTGCCGCTGTTGACGATCGTGACGTTGCTGCCCGCCACGCCCACGCCACCGGCGCCTGCGCCGCCGATGGGGCCGGGCCTCGGCGCAGTACCGCCCGAACCGCCCACGCCGCCGACGCCGCCCTCGATCGTGCCGCTGTTGACGACCGTGAAGTCGGCGCCGCTGACTGCGGCGCCCCCCGCTCCGCCGGGGCCTCCACCGCCGGGATCGGTCACGCCGTTGCTCCCCGTGCCGCCCGCGCCGCCGGCGCCGCCGACGAGCGAGCCGGTATTGGTCAAGGTGTAGCCGGTGCCGGCGACCGCATTGCCGCCCGCGCCGCCCATGCCGCCCGGCGACCCCTGGGCAAAGAAGTTGACGTTGTTGCCGCCGCGACCGCCCGTGCCGCCGACGAGCGTGCCGCCGTTCTCGGTGACGTGTCCGGCGCCCGCGATCACTGTGCCACCGACAGCCGCATCGCTCGACACGCCCCACCAGGTGTACGGCGCGCCGCTTGCGCCGTTGGAGGCGGCCAGGCGCGCGTCCTGCAGCAGGGTCCAGCCACTGCCGGACAGGACACTGCCAGCGAGGCGGACATCGCCGGTGGTGCTCAGACCGGTCGGCTGGGTCAGTGCCGGCAGCGCGCCAGCGGCGGTGATGGTGCTGATGGCGCCATCGATGACGATGGTGCTGCCGGCAGTGGCGTTGGCCTGGGTGATCGCCCAGCTCAGCGTGCCGGCGACCGCGCCGGTCGCGTCGTCGGAAGCCGAGGTGACGGTGAAGGTGTCGGCATCGGCGGTGCCGGACCAGGCGGCCAACGCGCCGAAAACCAGCGCGATGGTCACGCCGCGGCGCGCGGCGCCGGTCTTGCGCCTGGCGCGTGAAGTTTCAGGGACGGCGACCCAGGCGCCCAGCGCCGGGTTCCACAGGGAAAAATGCGATCGGTTCATGAATGCGGAGGTGCAGGTGCTTTCCGGCCAGCTCGCAGGCCGGCCCGGAATGCGGACTTGGAAATTCGGTAAGGAATTCTGTTGCCCGCAGCCTCCGGACAATGGTCCGAACAACAGCGCAAAGGCCTTTCAATTTCCCTTCGGGCGACGGCGGGGCGGGCCCCGTCGTGAGGCCGGCCGCTGCGCCTGCCCGCGCTGCCGGCGCCTACGCCGAGCCCGGGCCGGCGCTCACGCTGCGCCGCACCAGCGCGTTGCCCACCGCCCCGGCGGCCATCAGCAGGCAGGTGCCCAGGAACACATGGCGCATTCCGACATGGCCGCCGATCCAGCCGCCGATCAGGGGGCCGATCACCTGCCCCGCATACTGGGCCGACACCGAATAGCCCAGCATCCGCCCGGCTGCGCCGTCCGGGACGTTGTGGCGGATCACGGCCGCGATGCACGGCAGCAGCCCGCCGAGCGCCAGGCCCATCAGGAAGCGCAGCAGCACGAGCTGCCACCCGGCCGTGACGAACGCCTGGGGCACGAGCAGCGCCGCGGCCACCGCCAGGCAGCCGACGATGACGTTCCAGTGCCCCATGCGATCGGCCAGGCGCCCCAGCCGTGCCGCCGACAGGATGCTGCCCAGCGCGGCCGCCGACATCACCACCCCCGCCACCATCGTCACCTGGCGCGGGTCCGTCACCAGTTGCGCGACGTAGACGGTGATGATCGGCTCGATGGACATGTTCGCCAGCATCAGCAGCATGCCGGTGACCCACATCGCGACGACCGGCCGGTGATCGGCAATGCCTGTCCAGCCCGCGCCGGGACGCATCGCGCCCGCCTTCGCCCCACGCGGCACGGGTGCCTCGCGGATCAGGAAGGCGGTGGCGAGAAACGCCACGAAGATGACCGCGCCGGCGGCGAAGAAGGTGTTGCGAATGCCGATGAGCGGCGGCAGCGCGCCGCCGATCAATGGCCCCGCGAGGTTGCCGGCCATGATGGCCGACGACAGCGTGCCCAGCGCCCAGCCCGAGCGGGCCTTGGGCGTCTGCGTGGCCACCAGCAGCATCGAACCGGAGGCATAGCCGCCGAGGAATCCGGCCAGCAGGCGCAGTCCGACCAACTGGTAGACATCGTGCGCCACGCCGATCAGGGCCATCGCCACGGCCATGCCGAGGCTGGCGCGGATCAGCATGAGCTTGCGGCCGTACAGATCGGCCAGGCGGCCCCACAGCGGCGCGACCAGCGCGGCGCTGAGAAAGGTGGCACCGTAGGCGACGCCCGACCACTGGACGATGTCGGCATGCTCGGCCACGCCCAACTGCTCGACGTACAGCGGCAGGAACGGCAGCAGCAGCGTCATGGCCACGATGGTGGTGAACGAGCCGAACATGCACACCGCGAGGTTGCGCCGCCACGGCCCTTCGTCGATGGGTGCTGCCGCCACGCTGGCGGGGTTGGTCGAAGATGGCGTCATCCGCCGATTCTTGCGCCATGCGCGCCGCCGCGCCCGTGCCGATTGGCGCGGACGCGCCTCGCGACCCGCGACGGCCGCCTGGGCGACATGCCGCCGTGTGGCCGCGCCGGCGTCAGCGGTCGGGCAGCAGCAGCTTGCGCTGCGTCAGCGCATTGCGTGCGTGGAGCAGGTCGCCGTCGTTGACGTCGAACGGCCCGGTCCATTCGTCCGGCCGCTGCGACCGCCGCGCTGGCAGCGGCAGTCGGCAGGCGAAGCTGTCGGCCCGGTCGACGCTGCCCTTGCCGATGTAGACCGCCTGCTCCGGATAGGGGCACAGGGGACGCTGGCGCAGGATGTTGCCGTTGGCGTCGAGCCGGGTGGCGACGATCTTCTCGGGCGCCACGCCCTGCTCCACCCACTTCATCAGGGCGCTGACCACGTGCGTCTCGGGCTTGCGCAAGGCCTTCGGCGGCTCGGGCATGCCGCCGCCGATGGCCGAGGGGCCGGTGCTTCCGCCGCAATGCCCGACCGCCGGCATCATGAACAGTCGGTGGAACTGACGGACGCGGTCGCCCAGCACGAGGGAGGTCACCGCCAGGTCGAGCGGGCTCAGGCGGTCGATCACCGCGTCCTGCAGGCGCGTGGGCAACCGCTCGATCTTCTCGAACTGCGTGAGCGCATGAAAGTAGCCGATGGAGCCGTCGGGCGCCACCACCGAGTCGTTCCAGCCGTGCACCTGGATCAGCTTGCCGCCATGGGCGCGAAATGCCCGCAGGTCCGGGCTGGGCGCGGCAGTCACCGGCGTCAGCGCCGCCTTCGCATCGGCATACACGGTGGAGAACAACCCAGGCGCATTGCGCCAGTCGAACGTGGGCACGCCATAGACGTAGTGGCCGATGAAGTTGCCGTACCCGCCGTTGTCGGCGAACAAGGGCGACCAGTCGGCCTCGGAACCCAGCTTCGCCCCCGTGTACTTGCGCTCGCCGGTCTCGCTGGTGGTGCCTTCGTACATCGCCTGGAACACCGCCAGCTCCTGCGCCGACAGCGTGCCGTCGCCGGCCGGGCCGAGCGTCTCGATGTCGAAGTTGCAGGCGCGCGGACTGGTGAGCTGGCCGTCGGCCAGGCCGTCCTGTGCGTCGCAGGCCGCCAGCACCCTGGCGGTGACGGCCTGGCGCTTGGCCTCGCTGACCGCCGGCGGCCCGAACGGCGCGCTGGGGGTGAGCTGCTTGCCGGTCCACAGCAGCCACATGAGCAGGTCCGGGTAGAAGTTCGACGGCGCGCCGGCCACGATGCCGTCGAACAGCTGCGGGTAGTTCTGCGCCATCATCAGGGCCTGGCGCCCGCCGTTGGAGCAGCCCTCGAAATACGCATGCTGCACCGGCCGGCCGTACAGCGCGGCCGAGACCGCCTTGGCCGCGGTGGTCACTGAATAGTGCGCCCGCAGGCCCCAGTCCTTGACCTTTTCCGGGCGGCCCAGCGTCCAGCTGGCGTTCTCGCCGCCGTCATGACCCATGTTGCTGCCGGCGGTAACGAACCCGTCGCCGATGTCCTGGGCCAGCCGGGTGAACGGCACCGCGCCCGCGTAGCCGCCGGTGCCGTTGACCTTGAGCCTGCCGGTCCAGGCCGCGGCCGTTTCCGGCAGCCACACTTCGAACTTGATCTCGGAATCGGCCGACGGCCTGGCCACGCCCTGCACGCGGCAGAAGCCGACGTCCGCATTGACGTTGGCGCCAGCCACCGGCCCGGGTGGCACCACCGCCGCCGAAGTGATCGTCGCGTCCTCCGTCGTGACCACGACCAGGTCGGTGCATTGCCAGGCGGCCTGCGCCGCCCCGCCCAGTGCGATCAGGCCGAGGCCGCAGCCGGCGCTGCGCGCCGAGCGGGCAAGGAAGGCGCGCACGGCAATGCGGCGCGAAACGGCGTCAAGCGGCATGGCAGCTCCTGTCTCCTGGCCGGGCAGGGTGCGCGGCCTTGTTGTACTGGCGCGCAGATTCTGCGGACCGTCCGCCTGCAGATGTGGGTGCTCGATGTAATCGGTGTTACCGCTCGCAGCGCGGACATGCGGTCCGGCCGGTCGCGCTCAAGCCAGGAGGTGCTCGACGATCAGGTCCCAGTGCACCGGCTCGACCGGCGTGATCGACAGGCGGTTGCCGCGGCGCAGCACGATCATGTCGGCCAGCTCGGGCGTGCTGCGCATCTCGGGCAGGGACAGCAGGCGCGTCTTGCGCAGCGCCTTCACGTCGAGCAGCAGCCAGCGCGGCTTGTCCGGGCTGGATTCGGGGTCGTGATAGGGCGAAGCGGGGTCGAACTGGGTCGGGTCCGGGCGCGTGCCGGACGCCACTTTCGCCACGCCGACGATGCCCGGTTGCGGGCAACTGGAATGGTAGAAGAGCACCCCGTCGCCCACCTTCATCCGGTCGCGCATGAAGTTGCGCGCCTGGTAGCTGCGCACGCCGGTCCAGGGCACGGTGGCGTCGGGTGCGGCCAGGGCGTCGTCGATCGAACAGTCGTCCGGTTCGGACTTCATCAGCCAGTAGCTGGGCATGGTCGGCGTCTCCTCCAGTGGCACATCGGCGCGCGCAATATTCGCACATTGCGGCCGCGCAGCTGCGTCACTCCTTCACAGAGCCGGTCAAGCCGGAGACGTAGTACTCGACGAAGAAGGAATAGACGAACGCCACCGGCAGCGAGCCCATCAGCGCGCCGGCCATGAGCGGCCCCCAGTGGTAGACGTCGCCTTCGACCAGCTCGGTGACCACGCCGACCGGCACCGTCTTGTTCTCGGACGACGAGACGAAGGTAAGCGCGTAGATGAACTCGTTCCACGACAGCGTGAAGGCGAAGATGCCGGCCGAGATCAGCCCCGGCACTGCCAGCGGCAGGATGATCTTGATCAGGATCTGCCAGCGCGTGGCGCCGTCGATCAGCGCGCATTCCTCCAGTTCGAAAGGAATGGATCGGAAGTAGCTCATCAGCAGCCAGGTGGCGAACGGGATGAGGAAGGTCGGGTAGGTCAGGATCAGCGCCCAGCGCGAATCAAACAGGCCGAGCTTGACCACGATCGAGGCCAGCGGAATGAACAGGATCGACGGCGGCACCAGGTAAGCCAGGAAGATCGCCACGCCCGACGGCTTGGCGCCGGTGAAGCGCAGCCGCTCGATGGCATAGGCGGCCAGCACCGCGCAGACCAGCGACAGGAAGGTGGAGACCACCGATACCAGCACCGTGTTCCAAAGCCAGGCGGGGTACTCCGTCTCGAAGAACAGCTTGTGGAAATGCGCCAGCGTGGGGCCGATGATCCAGAACGGATTGCCCTCGCGGGACAGCAGCTCCGCGTCCGGCTTGAGCGACGTGACCGCCATCCAGTAGAACGGGAACAGCAGCACGAACACGAAGACGCCCAGCGGCAGGTAGAGCGTGACCCAGCGCCGCGGCAAGGAAGTCAGGAACTCCATGCCGCCGCTTTCGTGACGCGCGGATCGGGGGACTTCGCGCGCTTGCTCGTCGCTCATCGATCGCCTCCCTGTTGCCAGGCCCGCCTCTGGAGGCCGAAGTAGCTGAACATGATCGCCGCCAGCAGGAACGGAACCATCATCGTGGCGATGGCGGCACCCTCGGCCAGCGCGCCGCCGGGAATGGCGCGCTGGAAGGCCAGCGTAGCCATCAGGTGCGTGGCGTTGAGCGGCCCGCCGCGGGTGAGCACGTAGATCAGCTGGAAGTCGGTGAAGGTGAACAGCACCGAGAAGGTCATCACCACCGCGATGATCGGCGACAGCAGCGGCAGCGTGATGTGCCGGAACTGCTGCCACGGCGTGGCGCCGTCGATGGCCGAAGCCTCGTAGTACGACGGCGAGATGGTCTGCAGCCCGGCCAGCAGCGAGATCGCCACGAAGGGAATGCCGCGCCAGACGTTGGCAACGATGGTGGAGAAGCGCGCGTTCCACGGATCGCCAAGGAAGTCGATGTACTGGTCGATCAGGCCCAGCTTGACCAGCGCCCAGCTGAGGATCGAGAACTGCGCATCGAAGATCCACCAGAACGCAATGGCCGACAGCGCCGTCGGCACGATCCACGGCAGCAGCACGACGGCGCGGAAGAAGCTCTGGAACGGCAGGCGGCGGTTGAGCAGCAGCGCCAGCCACAGCCCGAGGACGAACTTGGCGATGCTCGCCACCACCGTGTAGAAGAGCGTGTTGAACAACGCCAGCCGCGTGACGCTGTCGCCGACCAGGAACTCGAAGTTCTCCAGCCCGATCCACTCGCCGGCGCGCCCGATCTTGGCGTCGGTGAAGCCCAGCCAGGTGCCCAGCCCCAGCGGATAGGTCAGGAACAGCAGCAACAGCACCGCCGCCGGCAGCATGAATGCCCAACCCAGCGCGTTGCGGCTGTTCTGGAAACGCTGCAGAAGGCCCGCAGGCCGGGCATCGACACCCGGCCGTCCTGCCGCCAATGTGGTGGGCGCCATCGTTTTGCTCATGGACCTCTCTCGCCCGGCGAAGCCCGGGCCGGGGATATCAAACCTTGTAGTAACGCTCCGCCCGCTTCTGCGCCCGCTCCATCGCCTCCTGGGGCGACTTGGAGCCGCTGATCGCCTCGGCCACCATGTTGGCCACGATGAAGTCGGCGCCGGCACCGGCCGAGGCGTAGCCGAGCCTGCCCTCGTAGCCGGTGGGGCGCATGTTCTTCACCGCGTCGCGGTAGGCGGTGTTCTTGGGGTCGGCAGTCCAGATCGGGCTGCTCTCGTAGGCCGCCAGCGGATGCGCGACGTACCCGGCCGCGCCGGTCAGCCACTTGTCGAACTGCTCGCGCTCCATCATGAAGCGCAGGAACTCCTTGGCCGCATTCGGGTACTTGGTGTACTTCATCACCATCTGGTTGAAGAACAGGTGCGACTCGGTCGGCGTGCCCACCGGCCCGACCGGGAAGGCGGCATGGTAGATGTCGTCCGCCATCGCCTTCATCTTCGCGTCCTGCGAGTTCTTGGCGGCCACGTAGATCGAGATGCCGTTGTTCGTCACCGAGATCTGGCCGTCAAGGAAGGCCTTGTTGTTGCTCGGGTCGAGCCAGGACAGCGTGCCGGGAATGAACGTCGCGTACAGCTGCTTGCCGTACTCCAGCGCCTTGCCCGTCTCCGGACTGTTGATGACCACCTTGTTGCTCTTGTCCACCAGCTTGCCGCCGTGCGACCACATCAGCCAGTTGGTCCAGAGGCTGTCGCCGGTGGCATTGCCCAGCGCGAAGCCGGCAGGCGTTCCCTTTTCCTTGAGCGCCTGAAGCAGCTTGAGGTAGCCGGCGGTGTCCTTGGGAAACTCCTTGAAGCCGACAGCCTCGATCTGGCTCTTGCGGTAGACGATCATCGAGCCGGCCGCGCCCAGGCCCAGCCCGATCCAGCGCTTGCCGTCCGGGCGCAGGTACTGCTGCACCGCCGGGTACCAGCCGCCGTACTTCTTGCCCAGGTACTCGGCCAGGTCGGTCACGTCGAGCAGCTTGTCGGGGTACAGGTTGGCGTCGTCGTTCGTCGACAAAATGATGTCCGGTCCGGCACCGGTATTCGCAGCCACCGCGGCCTTGGGCCGGACGTCCTCCCAATTCTCGTTGTCCACCCGAACCTCGACCCCGGTCTTCTCGGTGAAAGCCTTGACGTTCGCCATGTAAGCGTCGATGTCGCCCTGCACGAAGCGGCTCCAGCGCAGCACGCGCAGCTTGGCGCCTTTTTCCGGCTTGAACGTCACCGCCGACTGCGCGTTGGCCGAGGTGGTGAACATGGCGCCGCCCACGCCCAGCGAGGCTGCCGCCGCGACGCCGGCGGACCCTTCCAGGAACTTGCGGCGATTGAATTCGTTCATTCGTGTCTCCTCTTTCGTGTGTTGAACAACTACGGACGCTTGAAGGACAGGATTCGCAAAAGGCTCTCAGGCCACCAGCCGCTGGCCGGTGGCCGCATCGAACAGGTGGGCGCGCTGCCGGTCGGGCTCGAGGTGGATGACGGTGCCGGGCGCAAACGCATGGCGTTCGCGGAACACGGCGGACAGGTCGGCCCCGCCGTGGCGACAGGCCACGAAGGTATCCATGCCGGTCGGCTCGAGCACCGCGACGTGGGCAGGAATGCCGTGGCCGCTGGTCAGCGTCAGGTGTTCCGGCCGCGTGCCGTACACCACCGGCTGCCCGTCCTGGCCGCCGGCGCCCAGCGGCGCGCCGAGCATGGTGCCGTCGGCCAGCTCGACATGGGCCTCGCCGCCGCTCAGGCGCAGCACGCCGGGCAGGAAATTCATGGCCGGCGATCCGATGAAGCCCGCCACGAACTGGTTGGCCGGATGGTCGTAGAGCGACAGCGGATCGCCGGTCTGCTCGATGCGGCCGTCACGCATCACCACGATCTGGTCGCCCATGGTCATCGCCTCGATCTGGTCGTGCGTGACGTAGATCGACGTGGTGCGCAGGCGCTGGTGCAGTTCCTTGATCTCGCTGCGCATCGCCACGCGCAGCTTGGCGTCGAGGTTCGACAAAGGCTCGTCGAACAGGAACACCTGGGGGTCGCGCACGATGGCGCGGCCCATTGCCACGCGCTGGCGCTGTCCGCCGGACAGCTGGCGCGGATAGCGCTCGAGCAACGGCGTCAGCGCCAGGATCTCGGCCGCGCGCGCCACCTTGGACTCGATGGTGGCCCTGTCCGCCTTGGCCAGCGCCAGCGAGAAGGCCATGTTCTGCCGCACCGTCATGTGCGGATAGAGCGCGTAGTTCTGGAACACCATGGCGATGTCGCGCTGCTTGGGCGGCAGGTCGTTCACCCGGCGCTCGCCGATCAGGATGTCGCCGCCGTTGATTTCCTCCAGCCCGGCGATCAGGCGCAGCAAGGTGGACTTGCCGCAGCCGGACGGGCCGACAAGCACGGTGAAGGAGCCGTCCAGGATGTCGATGTCGACCCCATGGAGCACCGGCACCTCGCCGAAATTCTTCTTGACGGACCGGATCGTGACACTTGCCATGCAGTCGAACCTCCAGATGGCGAGAAATCGGTTTCAGCCAGGGCTGTGGCGGGTTTCAGTTGTCGGCCGACCACCGCAGCGGCGCAGTATCGGCCAGGGGTCAGGCCAGTCGCCATCCGGGCAAACCAACCCGTGTCAACCCTGAGATCATTTGTATGATGACCTGATCATCGAGCTTCGAAAAGGGCGCGAACCGCAACAAGCGACGCGGCGGCCCCGGGCGCAGAATCGCGCCACAACGAGTCAAGGAGATCTCCCCATGAAACTGATGATCACGGGCGGCGGCGGCTTCGTCGGCGCTCGCCTGGCGCGGGCGCTGCTGGCGCGCAGCGAGCTGTCGGGCCGGCGCATCGAGCGGATGGTGCTCACCGACATCGCGCCACCTCCCCCCGACCTTCTGGCGGACCCGCGTGTCGAGGCACGCACCGGAGCGCTGCTGACACAGACCGACGCCCTGCGCACGGAAGCCTTCGACGGCGTCTTCCACCTCGCATCGGCCGTCTCCGGCGAATGCGAAGCCGACTTCCAGCTCGGCCTGAGTTCCAACCTCGACAGCACCCGCGCCCTGCTCGATGCGTTGCGCGCCCGCACCGAGGCAGGCGGCACGCCGACCCGGCTGGTGTTCTCCAGTTCCATCGCCGTGTTCGGACCGGACCCGGCAGTGCCCTTCCCCGCGGTGGTGGCGGACGACACGCTGCCCACCCCGCAGACCTCGTACGGCACGCAGAAGCTGGTGTGCGAGCACCTGATCTCCGACTACACCCGCAAAGGCTACGTCGATGGCCGGGCCGCCCGGCTGATGACCGTCACCGTGCGCCCCGGCCGGCCGAACGGAGCCGCATCATCCTTCTTCAGCGGCATCATCCGCGAGCCGCTGGCCGGCGTCGAGGCGATCTGCCCGGTCTCGCCCGACGTGTCGCATCCCATCTCGTCGCCGACGCGCACCGTCGAAGGGCTGATCGCGGTCTTCGAGGCCAGCCGCGAGGCCTTCTGCGGCCGCACGGCGCTCAACCTGCCGGGCCTGAACATCCGTGTGGCCGACATGCTCGACGCGCTGGAGGAAGTTGCCGGCAGCGCGGTGAGGGCGCGGGTGCGCTTCGAGCGCGACGAACGCGTGGCGAACATCGTGGCCAACTGGCCCACCGGCGCATCGGCCGCGCGCGCCGCACGACTGGGCTTGCGCCCGCACGAAAATTTCGCAGAAATCATCCGGCAGTACATCGACGATTGCCGCGCCCAGCCCAACGCCGACCAGACCCTCAAGGGACTTGCCTGAGATGCCCACTCCCGATCCACGCCCCATGAAGAAAAGCACCAAGGCCAAGGCCGCCGCACCCGCCAGGAGCAGGAAGGCCGGCAAGCAGGCCGCGCCGCGCCTGCGCTCGCAGGCCTGGTTCGACAACCCGGCCAATGCCGACATGACGGCGCTGTACATAGAGCGCACCATGAACTTCGGGCTCGGCCTGGAAGAGTTGCAGTCGGGCCGGCCGATCATCGGCATCGCGCAGTCGGGCTCCGACATCGCGCCGTGCAACCGGCATCACCTCGTGCTGGCCGAACGCATGCGCGAGGGCATTCGCGACGCGGGCGGCATCGCCTTCGAGTTCCCGCTGCACCCGATCCAGGAAACCTGCAAGCGCCCGACCGCTTCGCTCGACCGAAACCTGCAATACCTGTCCCTGGTCGAAGTGCTGTACGGCTACCCGATCGACGGCGTGGTGCTCACCACCGGTTGCGACAAGACCACGCCGGCGCAGATCATGGCTGCGGCCACGGTCGACATTCCGGCCATCGCGCTCAATTCCGGGCCGATGCTCAACGGCTGGTACGACGGCCAGCGTACCGGCTCGGGCACCATCGTCTGGCGCGCACGCGAGATGATGGCCGCCGGCGAGATCGGCTACGAGGGCTTTCTCAAGCTGGTGGCGTCGTCGGCACCGTCCACCGGCCACTGCAACACCATGGGCACCGCCAGCACCATGAACGCGCTGGCCGAGGCGCTGGGCATGACGCTGCCGGGCAGCGCCGCCATTCCGGCGCCGTATCGCGACCGCCAGGAAATGGCCTACATGACCGGCAAGCGCATCGTCGAGATGGTGCGCGAGAACCTCAAGCCCTCGGACATCCTCACGCGGGCCGCGTTCGAGAACGCCATCATCGTCAACTCGGCCATCGGCGGTTCGACCAACGCGCCGATCCACCTGAACGCCATCGCCCGCCACATCGGCGTGCCGCTGTCCAACGCCGATTGGGAAAAGCTCGGCTACAAGGTGCCGCTGCTGGTCAACCTGCAACCGGCCGGCGAATACCTGGGCGAGGACTTCTACCGCGCCGGCGGCGTGCCGGCGGTGGTGGCGGAACTGATCGCCCGCGGCAAGATCCAGCCCGCGCTCACGGTCAATGGCAAGACGCTGGTCGAGAACTGCGAAGGGCACTTCGCGACCGACCGCAAGGTCATCTGGCCGTACGCCAAGCCGCTGAAGAAGGACGCCGGGTTCCTCAACTTCAGCGGCAACCTGTTCGACTCGGCGATCATGAAGACCAGCGTCATCACGCCCGAGTTCCGCCAGCGCTACCTCGAGAACCCCCAGGACCCGATGGCCTTCGAAGGCCGTGCCGTGGTGTTCGACGGACCGGAGGACTACCACGCGCGCATCGACAACCCCAAGCTGAAGATCGATGCGCACTGCGTGCTCTTCATGCGCGGCGTCGGTCCCATTGGCTACCCCGGCGCGGCCGAGGTGGTGAACATGCGCCCGCCGGCCTATCTGCTCAAGAAAGGCATCACCGCCCTGCCCTGCATCGGCGACGGACGGCAGTCCGGCACCTCCGGCTCCCCGTCCATCCTCAACGCTTCGCCCGAGGCGGCCACCGGCGGCGGCCTGGCGCTGCTGAGGACCGGCGACCGGGTGCGCTTCGACCTGAAGAAGCGCAGCGCCAACATGCTGGTGCCCGACGATGAACTGGCGCGCCGCCGCACCGAACTGGAGAAGGCCGGCGGCTATCCGTACCCGCCGAGCCAGACGCCCTGGCAGGAAATCCAGCGCGGCATGGTGGACGAGTTGTCCAACGGCATGGTGCTCAAGCCGGCGGTGAAGTACCAGCGGGTGAACGAGACGATGGGGTTGCCGCGGGACAACCACTGAGCGCGCGGAGGCGCCGCGCGCAGGACCATCAGCGCGCGGCCAGGAACCGCTCGGCCAGCAGCACCCAGTACGCGCTGCCGATGGCCACGTTGCCGTCGTTGAAGTCGTACCCCGGGTTGTGCACCATGCAGGCGCCGGCGTCGTCGCCCGCGCCGTTGCCGATGAACAGGTAGCTGCCCGGCACGCGCTCGAGCATGAACGCGAAATCCTCGCTGCCGGACACCTGCCGCCCTTGCGGGACGACCTTGTCCGCACCGACCAGTTCGGTGGCAATGTCGCGCGCGAAGGCGGTCTCCTGCGGGGTGTTGACCAGCACTGCGTAGCCCGGTCGCCAGTCGACCTCGGCGCGCACGCCGAAGCTCTCCGCCTGGGCCGCGACCAGCGCCTTGACACGCTGCTCCACCAGCTGGCGCACCTCGCGATCGAGCGCGCGCACGCTCAGCTCCAGCGTGGCGCTGGCCGGGATCACGTTGTTGGCCTTGCCCGAATGGATGGCGCCGACGGTGACCACCGCCATCTGCAGCGGGTCGACGTTGCGCGACACCACCGTCTGCAGTGCCAGCACGATGCTGGCTGCCGCCACGATCGGGTCGGCCGTGCGGTGCGGCAGCGCACCGTGTCCGCCCACGCCGTGCAGCGTGACAGTGGCGTAGTCCGACGAGGCCATGAACGCGCCCTCACGCAGCACGAAGTGACCCTGCGGGTAGCCGGGCATGTTGTGCATGGCGAAGACCGCGTCGCACGGGAATCGCTCGAACAGGCCGTCGTCCATCATGCGCAGCGCGCCGCCGCCGCCTTCCTCGGCAGGCTGGAAGATGAGGTTGAGCGAGCCGTCGAAGTTGCCCTGCTCGGCCAGGTGGCGAGCGGCGGCCAGCAGCATCGCGGTGTGTCCGTCGTGCCCGCAGGCATGCATCACGCCCGGGTGCCGGCTCGTCCACTCGGCGCCGCTGGCCTCGTCGATCGGCAAGGCGTCCATGTCCGCCCGCAGGCCCAGGCGCCGCGTGCCGCTGCCACGCACCAGCCGGCCCACCACGCCAGTGCCACCGATGCCGCGCGCCACCTCGTAACCCCAGCCTTGCAGCTTGTCGGCCACCAGCGCGGAGGTGCGGTGCTCCTCGAACGCCAGCTCGGGATGCTGGTGAATGTCGCGGCGCAGCTGGATGAATTCGCCGGCGCGGGCGGCCAGTGCGTCAAGCAGATAGGTCATGGTCGATGAGAGGATGTTGCCGCCTGGGCGGCTGGAATGGGGCCCAGCACGTCACTGCGGTTGCAGGCCGATGGATGCGGCCAACTCGCGGTAGCGGGCCGTCTCGCGCGACAAGAACTGGTCGGCCTCGGCCAGCGTCATCGGCGCCGACGCCGATTGCGTCTGCGCTTGCAGTTGCGTGCGCACTTCCGGATCCTGCAGCGCGCGGCCGATGGCCGCGTGCAACTTCTGCACGACCGGCTCGGGCGTATCGCGCGGCACCAGGTAGCCGCTCCAGGTGCGGTACGACAGGCCCTTGAGCGCCTGTCCTTCGGCCACGGTCGGCACGTCCTTGAGCAGAGGCGAGCGCTCGGCGCCCAGCTGCCCGATCACCTTGACCTTGCCCTGCTCGGCCAGCGCGCCCATGGCCGCGCTGTAGACCAGCACCGCGAAGTCGAGCTGGCCGCCGCCGATGTCCTGCAGCACCGGTGCGTTGCCCTTGTACGGCGCATGCAGCAGGCGCACGCCGGCGCGCTTCTGCACATCCTCCAGCACCAGGTGGTAGAGCGAGCCGATGCCCACGCTGCCGTACGTGAGCGGCTTGTCGGGGTTCTTGCGCGCCAGCGCGATCAGCTCGTCCACGTTCGACACCGGCAGGTCCTTGCGCGCGACGAACACCATGACCGCATCCGCGGCCGGATGCACCAGCCGGAAGTCCTCGCTCTTGACCTTCACCGCCGAGTTGGCCAACGACGCCAGGATCACCTCGTTGGGCGAGCCCTGGAACACGTAGTAACCGTCGTGCCGGGCCGATAGCACCTTCTGCGCCGCCAGCGCGCCGCTGACGCCGCCAAGGTTCTCCACCACCACCGGCTGCGCCAGTTCCTTGGTCAAAGCGATGCTGACGATGCGCGCCATGGCATCCGACGGTCCGCCCGCGGGGTAAGGCACCATGATGCTCACCGGCCGGCTCGGGTACTCGTCGGCCTGCGCTGCGCCAACGCCAAGGGCCGTCAGGCCCAATGCCGCGAATGCGGGGGCCAGCAGTGAACGGGCAAATGCTCTCATCTCGTGTGTCTCCTGAATGTTGGGTGCCAGGCGGCTTCGCGGAATGGTAGGAACGCGGTCCGGCAAGGTCCAATGCATTGTTGAAGCACAATCGATGCATTGAAGTTATACGAATAGCGGACTGGGCGGAACGACATGACGCTGGTACAGCTTCGCCATCTGGTGGCCTTGGCGGATTCCGGCTCGTTCAGCCGCACCGCCGAGCGCCTTTTCATCAGCCAGCCGGCACTCAGCCGCAGCATCCGCGCGCTCGAGTCGGAGCTGGGCCAGGCGCTCTTCGACCGCGTCGGCCGGCGCAGCGAATTGACCGCCGCAGGGCGCGAACTGCTCATCCGCGCGCGGCAGATCGTGGCCGACGCCGACGAACTTCAGGACACCGGCCGGCGGATGGCGCGCGGCGAGGCTGGCGTCCTGCGCATCGGCATGGGATCCGGCCCGGGCGCGGTGCTGATGACCCCGCTGCTGCTGGAAGCCGCTGCCCGCCACCCCGGCCTGCGCGTGGACATTTCGCGCGCCCGTACCGACCTGCTGGTGCACGCGCTGCGCGAGCGCATGCTCGACGCGCTGGTGGTGGACGCCCGCTCGCTGGCGCCGGCGCCCGACCTGCAGGTCGACAGCCTGCGCGAGATGCGCGGCACCTTCATGTGCCGTCCGGAACACCCGCTGGCCGGCCGCCGGCGCGTGCGCTTCGACGAGGTCCTGCGTTACCCGCTCGCCTCCACTCCCCTGAGCGACGAAGTGGTGCGGGTGCTGGTGGACCGCTTCGGCCCCGCCGCGCACCCGGACCGGTGCGTCAGCCTGCGCTGCGAGGAAATCGCCAGCCTGGTCGAAGTCACGCGCCGAAGCGACGCGGTGCTGCTGGCGATCCATGCGGCAGGCAGCGGTCTGGTCGAACTGGACATGGATCCGCCGGTGAATTCGACGGCACTGTTCGGGGTGGTGACGCTGGCGCGCCGCGCGCCGGCGCAGGGCCTGTCACTGGTGCGCCAACTGATGCTTTCTTTGATGCTCGACCAACATCTGGCGTGAAGTGGCCCGTTCCAAGGTCTCCAGAAAAGATCGGGTGACCTTCTTCACGCACGCAAAAGCCCGATATTCCAGCGGCTTCGAGTGATAGCCCGGGCAGGCGCGGATGTTCAGGCGCCACAACGTTTTCTTCGAGTAAATAACACCAAATAGAAAATCACTCGAATTTCCAGCCAATATACACATCGGCAACCTACGTCATTTGCCGCGATATACCGCGCGCGCTATAAACACGCGCGGTGCGCTTCACAATATTGCCTCTTGACACTCTTATACAAAACAAACCTGCATGAATAGAGGATTGATAGCGCCAAATTCCAAGAAACAAAATTGAGAAAATGGAACATTTTTGCGATGCCTCGCGTCACGAATTGACGCAAGTGCAAGTCGATGGCCGGCTTCGATTGCTCAACTCCAAGCACGGGCGAAGTATTTCGTGAAATCCGCATCCCTCACGGTCGTATTGGGGCTGCTCTTGGCCAGCGCAGAGGTTGGCGCAAGTCTGAAGAACGAAGCGCAGTTGATCGACTTCTGGGCAGCGTCCTACGAGGCAAAGGAAGAGGAGCTTTGCAAGCCGGGCGCGGCGGAGCGCATCACGTTCTCGCCATCCGCAAGATTTGCGGTTTTCGATCAGAACATCAGCCGGAAGCACTCGACAATCGCCGACGGGACGCGGCTGAACATCCTCGACACGGAATGCGCGGTCAACCGCAATGCCATCAGGTCATGCTTGACGACCGTTTCCGCGCCGATTGGCGTGCGGGTCATGGGATGGGGCGCCGACGACCGGATACTTTTCGTGGTCGAGAACGACAGGAATCTGCTGAAGATCGAGTTCTCGAAAGACCGTACCAAATGGAAGATAACGGAGCGGGTGCCGTTGGCGAACCGGGCCACTGCGAGAATCGCAACGCGGCTGGGGCCGACGACTTCCATCTCGGCGGATCAGGAAAATGACCGGCTCGAGCGCATCCGAGCCGAGGCAGTCAAGAACGTCGACCTGGGCGAAGTCACCGGAATCTACATCGGCCCCGATGAAGCGACCGGCACGATTCTCGAAGACTCCAGAGACCTGCACCTTGCCGCCATCACGGGCGCAGGGCGGCTTGATTTCACTGCAACGTGGCGCGAAGTCCCCGCGGCGCAATTGACCTTCGACGCATCGGCACAGGGCGCCTACGAGACCAAGCATCTGCTCGGCGAGGGAATCGTTTCGGGCACCGGCCTGAAGAACCTGGAACCCGTCGATCGACTCCCCTTCGCACAGCCGATCGTGTCACCGAAAGACGGGCGCCTGCTGGGTTTCCACAATGACTCGGAATTGCGGCTCGATCTTCCGCAGGCCGTGCGCAACAGGATAGGCACCACCATCGCGAGCAAGAGAGATCACGGGTACTACATCAAGAGCATCAGCATTGCCGGCCGGAGCAGTCACGGGCAGATCCTGGAAAGCGTCAATGGAGGAAAGAAGATCCTCATTGCAACCGCCCGGGGAGAGATCGAAAAGGACTGCCCGGCTACGGCGCATTCGACCGCGATCCAGAGCATCGACTACGTCAGCCTGGGGTCGGCGGATCGGCCCCTCTTCGGGAAGCTGTTCACCACGCCGGACAGCAAGGGTCTCGTGGCCCTGTTCGGCGACGGGCCATTGAACAACGCGGATGCGATCTCGTCTTCCGCTCGCCGGTACCTCGACATGCGCTGGAGCGTTCTGGCGATCAACTACAGCGGTAGCGTTGGCAACGGCATCGGCGTGTCGCGGCGGCTGGCTTCCGAGGGGTTGCAACGGGCGATGGAAGCCGATGCGCAAGCAACTTCGCGTTTCGTGGCGAAAAGACTCAATCTCGCAGGAGAAACCATCGTCCATGGAGAAGGCTTGGGCGCCCTGCCCGCCATCGCGCTGAACGGCGAATTGAAGCGCCCGAAGAAGATGGTATTGGTCGCGCCACTCCTGCGGTACCGCCCACCCGGGACCGACGCTGCCGACAGCCCGGCGGCCGCTCGCGCGCCAGACATTGCAAGTGCCAAATACCAGAACAAACTCGATCGGGCACTCCTGGGCGTCGACATCCTCGCCGCTCAGACGAGGCTGACGAAGCTGCGCGATCAGCAGTCGCAAGCCTTGCTCATATTCGACGACCAGGACGCGCGATCGCTCGTTGGCGACATACCGCAGTCCTGGGACAAAGCCACGCTGACCATCAAATCGGTCAAGGGCGACCACGCATCGGCAGCAATGCACCCAGAGACCTGGATGGCCATAGAAAAGTGGATGGACGGTCGCCTCGTTCAATAGCCCGGGACGCGCAGGCGGTCACAACCCGCCTGTCGCCCGCAACACCGTGGCCGTCACGTACGAGGCCGCCGGGGTCAGCAGCCACACCACGGCCTGGGCAATCTCCTCGGGCTGCGCCAGCCGGCCAAGCGGGATCTTCGGCGCCACCCGTGCCGGGCGATCCGGCTCGCCCGCCTTGGCGTGGATCTCGGTGAAGGTCGAGCCTGGCGCGACGCCGCACACGCGAATGCCTTGCGCCGCCAGTTCCTTGCCCAGGCCGACGGTGAACGTGTCCACCGCGCCCTTGCTGGCCGCGTAGTGCACGTACTCGCCCGGGCTGCCGGTGGTCGATGCCACCGACGAGACGTTGACGATCACGCGCAGCGCGCCGTGCCCGGCATGACGGGCCAGGGCTTCGCGCGCGCACAGGAAGGTACCCAGCACGTTGATGGCGAGGATGCGTTCCAGGTTGTGGATGTCGACGTCCGCGAAGCGCCCGATGGGGCCGGTGATGCCGGCGTTGTTGACCAGCGCCGCGATCGGCCCGAGCGCCTGCTCGGCCTGGTCGAACATCGCCGTGACCGCGGCCTGCGAGGCCACGTCGCCGGCCACGGCGACGGCGTTGCGCCCCAGCGCCCGCACCTGCGCCACCACCGCCTCGGCGGCTGGGTGGTCGCTCGCGTAGTTCACCGCCACGTCGAAGCCCTCGCGCGCCGCGGCCAATGCGGTGGCCGCACCGATGCCGCGGCTGGCGCCGGTGATGAGTACCGCGGGATTGCTGCCTTTCGTCGTCGCCATGCGTCTTGCCTCCGTTTGCGCCAAGCGTAACCGGGGCGGCGCCGCCCAGGCCTGGGCCCCGCGCTGGGGCAGAATCCCGCGTCCGTCTTTTTCCCGTCTTGCAGCGCCATCCATGTCCTTTACCGCCGCCTTGCTCTGCTTCGTCTTTGCCGTCTCGGACGGCGACACGCTCAAGGCACGCTGCGATGGGCGCGCGGCCACCGTGACGGTGCGGCTCGCGGGAATCGATGCGCCGGAGTACCGGCAGCCGTTCGGGCAGCGGTCGCGGCAGAAGATGGCGGAACTCGCCCTGGACCAGCCGGCGCGGCTCGAATGCCAGAAGCGCGAGGACAAGTACGGCCGCCAGGTCTGCCGCGTCTGGGTCGCGCCCGATCATTGCCGCAAGGGCGGCAGGCGCAGCGAAAACTGCCCATTGACGCTGGATGCCGGCCACGCACTGCTGACGGTCGGCCTGGCGTGGTGGGACGAGCGGTTCGCATACACCGAGCCGCCGCAGATGCGAAGCGCCTACGCCTTCTCGCAAGACGAAGCCCGCGCCCGGCACGTCGGCCTTTGGTCAGACGACGACCCGGTACCGCCCTGGCTCTGGCGGCGGTTCCACGCGTCGCCCTACCGGCATGCCCGCTGACGGCATGCACGCGCGAGCCGCCGACGGTCAGTGATGGCGCGGGCGCTCGCGCCAGCCGGCGCCGGGCGCCACGGTACACGCCCCCGCCGCCGCCTCGCGCTCGTCGGTGGCGCGGGCGTCTGCCCGGCGCTGCAGCGCGTCGATGCCGGCCCGCATGGCCGCCGCATATCCCGGCAGCGGCCCCGGCGCGCATTCGACCACCTGCGGATGATGCTGGGCATCCTGCTGGCGCAGGAGCATCCAGTAGAAGTGCCCCGGTATGGGTTCGTCGACCATCAGGGCAATGTGCTGATCCTGGCTCACGGCTGGTGTCCTCGGCAGAAGATCCGGCTTCGCCCCGTGCGAAGCGCCCGTGCCTTCCAGACGAACCAGCGGCGCGCTCTTGAAAAGCCGGCGTCTCAGCCGCCCTCGGCCGCGTGCTCCCCTTCGAGCGGCCGCGCGCGCACGCGATCGATGCGGCGACCGTCCAGCGCCAGCACTTCGAAGCGCCACCCGGCCGCCTCGATGCATTCGCCGACCTTCGGCAACTCGCCGGACACCGACAGCAGCAACCCGGCCACGGTGTTGTAGCGCCCCTTTTCCTCGTCCGGCAGGGTGCGAATGCCCAGGCGCGCCCGCAGTTCCGACACCGGCATCAGGCCGTCCAGCTCCCAGGCTCCGTCGTCGCCCGGCGTCGCCCAGGCGTCCTCCTGCAGGCCGGGTTGCAATTCGCCGGTGATGGCCTCGAGCAGGTCGCGCGGCGTCATCAGGCCCTGCACGACCCCGTACTCGTCGACCACGAAGACCAGTCGGCCGGCTCGCGTGCGGTATTGCTCCAGCAGTTCCATGCCGGTGAGCGTCTCGGGCACGAAGGCGGCCGGCTGCGCGGCCGCCGACACCGGCCCCTCGTGCTCGCGGCCGATCTGCAACAGCCGGGCGACACTGATCACACCGACCACGTCGTCCAGCGAACCCCGGCAGACCGGATACCAGGAGTGCACCAGCCCCAGCGCGGCCGAACTCGCCACCTTGTCCAGGCATTCGGCCACGGTGGCGGCGCCATCCATCCACTCGATGTCGGCGCGCGGAACCATCAGCGACGTCAGGCGGCGGTCATCCAGGTGGAAAACGTTGCGCACCATCTGGTGCTCGTGCTGCTCGATCAGGCCGGCATCCACGCCCTCTTCCAGGCTGGCGGAGATTTCCTCCTCGGTGACGGTGCGCGCGGCCTTGGCGTCGATACGCAGCAGCTTGAGCAGGGCCGCCGTCGAGCCCGACAGCAGAAGCACGAACGGGCGCGCCACCTTGGCCAGCCAGGTCATCGGCCGCGACACCCAGCGCGAGACGGCCTCGGGATACAGCTGGCCGATGCGCTTGGGCACCAGTTCGCCGACCAGGATCGTAAAGAAGGTGATGCAGACCACCACCAGTCCCGTGGACAGGACGCTGGCCGCCCCCGGGCTCATGCCATGGGCCTGCATCCACACCGCCAGCGGGCCGGCGAAAGCCGCCTCGCCGACGATCCCGCTGAGCATGCCGATCGATGTGATGCCGATCTGGACGGTCGACAGGAAGCGGGTCGGATCTTCCATCAGCCGCAGCGCCGTGCGGGCGCCGGAATCGCCGGTTTCGGCCAGCGCCGCCAGGCGTGCGCGGCGCGCGGTCGACAATGCCATTTCGGACATAGCGAACAACGCGTTGCACGTCGTCAGCAAGGCCAGCAGAAGGATATCCATCGAGGAAAGAGAGAATCGCGAGCATGGCACTTTACTTCATTGGTGAAACGCCTCAGAGGTAGGCGCCGAGGACCGGGAGCCCCCTAGTCCGCAGCTTCCCCGCCCCTGGCTTTGTGGCCAGCCACCACGTACGCCACACCGTAGACTCTGAGCACTCAAAAATCTCCGCCAGCATCGCCACCGTGAACAACCCCGTTCCACGCAAGCGAACCACCTCAGCGGCATCGCCATCGCTCAACACGCGAGGCTGACCACCCCACCGCACCCCTCGCCGATACGCCGCCACCTGCCCGGCTATCGCCCGCTCCCGAATGAGCGCGCGCTCAAACTGCGCCACGGCCCCGAGGATCTGTAGAACAAACTCCCCGAGCGCCGATGTTGTGTCAATCGGCTCAGTCAGAGACCGGAACGAGCATCGCCGATGGCTCAGCCCCTCCAACAGCTGTAGAAGGTCTTTCAGGCTGCGCGCCAACCGATCCAGCTTCCACACCACGAGCACGTCCCCAGGCTGGAGACACTGTATGGCCCGCCTAAGCTCAGGCCTGTCGCCAACACTGGATGTCTTTTCGCTGAACACCTTGCGCACGCCGGCCGCCCTCAATGCATCCAGCTGTACACGCGTCTCTTGTTCACTCGTGCTAACCCTTGCGTATCCCACCAACATCGTTCAGCTTGCCCCGCTTCATTCCCGGCTCTGTGCAGAACCAGAACCTATCACCCATCGGCGTGAGGCTCATGGCCACCACACGCTCAAGACTCGTTGCAAAAACAATCGTTTCCACCATGTCACGTATCGACGTGCAGTGCAGACGAAGACATTCAGGTTTACCCGCATCGAGGCCGCACGAACAGCTGTATCGATTGACTTCCGCATCGCAATCGGCATAGCCCTTCGTGATGTACTTCGACACGTAGGCAGCCAGCTGTGCAATGCTCATGCGATCACGCCGTGGCCGCCCGAATCGATCCTTGCCCCCCACGAAACACAGGCCGTTGCCCTCGCCCACAATCGACCGCCACACACGCGTGCCGAGCTTCCACGCATCGATGCGAACACCCCTGTATGAAACGTGCTTTGGCAGCCGATCCGTGGCAAGGTGGATATGCCACGCACCGCGTGCTTGAGGCTCCAACGCCGCCACGTAGCGGAACTCCGGCAAAGCCCTGCGCATCCGGCGAACCCATTCCTTGAAGTGCCGCTGAGCAAGCGCACGATCCGTCTGATTCTCCCGGTACGTCAGCGTCAGCATCTCATCGAGAGACGCGGCTTTGATGAGCCGCCGACACTTGGTGCGCGCTCGACGCGCCGCCCGTTCCAGGTTCTTTTCCTTGCGCTCCGCATCGAGCGCCGCCTGTTCAGCTTCGGTCAACGGCTCCGGCTCGACCAGATTGCCCAACAGATCCACCACCGGCCCGGCTGACGCCACCTCAGCCCAGATCACCGGCCGAGAGGCAGAAACCTCTGTATGCCCGCCCTCGCGCCACACCCGCACGTCCCATGCGTCATAGCTCACCTTGCCCTCATACAACGCACCGTCGATAATCCGAAACATCCGCCTACCTCGTTAACTTTCAGGTGGATCAGAAGCCCGGGCTGTTGCAGCAGTCGCGGGCTTCGCCTTTTTCAACCCCTGCTATGGGGCATGTGTTCCAAAGTGTCCTTTGAACAAGTTAGGCCGCGCTGCGCGCGGCCGTCCGCGCGGGAGCGCTGCCGGCCACACGCCGCCCGGCCTGCCAAAACCAACGACGCATTTGTTCCGCAAGCACGAGCACCGACAGCTGTATGGCAAGGGTTGCGCTGCGCGGAACGTCCACAGCTGTATGCCACCGCCGCAAGGCTCAGCATGGGGCAATGCCCCATACCCCAGGCCGACAAACACCCACAGCTGTACATCACGGCCGCGCTCCCGCAGCAGCCACAGCTGTACTACCTCGCGCGCCAATCGGATCACGCCAACCGGGACCATCCAAGATCACGAGCCCCGGGGCTTCGCGCTGGTCGACCTGGTGCAACTGCTGCCCGACCTGCGCGACCTGAGCACCTTGCCCAGGCAGCGCCGGTTGCTCATACGGATTGAAGGGCCGCCGCTCGATCCAGGCGCGCGCCTCCAGCTCAGACAGCCCGGCATCCGTGCCCTGCTGCGTGAAGCACCTTGCCTTGCCGCCGAACTCCATGCAGCCGGCGACCACCGGCATAGCGACCACCTTGCGCAGCGTGTCGTAGGCCGGTGCCGACTCCGGCTTCGAGCTCACGCGCGGAACCCAGTCCACACGATCGTCGATCGCGCCGTAAACCCCGGCACCAGGTGCCACCGCCGCGACCGCGCTCGATACAGCCGGCCCAGGCTTCGCCGGAGCCTCGTGAGAGCCACCAGAACGAGCCACAACGCGATAAACCATGAAGACCAGCACACAGGCCGCCAAAACCGCGAACGCGGCCCACAGCAGCGCCGGCGGCACCTTGCGCACAGGCTTCGTGTGGATGCTCGCCGAGACATAGTGATCGAAGGTCTTTTTCGGGAGCTTGTAGTTCCACTTGTTGACGCAACTGCGCCAGGTCATCGCCTCGTTGCACTCGGGCCACTCGTACGCCTTACGACCCAGAATGCCCTGATCGCGGATATGCACGTGGCGACCGGCGAGAGACCGCACGTTCGCGTCGATGAGCCGCGGCGCCTGCGTTGTGCAGAAAAAGTCCAAGCCTCGATGCCGGTGCGTCTCCAGCTGCGCAACATGCTCCGGCACCTTCGAGCCGGTCCCGCGAGGCCGCCACAGGCTTTGCGCTTCGTCGATCACAACCACGGCACCGTCCGGGACCTCGGAAGGCCACTCCGACGCATCGAACTCCGTGACGGACCGACCCGGAAGTTTCAAGCCCTCCAGCCCGTGATTGAAGATCGGCCGCCCGGGATCGAGCTTCATCAACAGATCCACGACGAGCGCCGTTTTGCCTGTCCCAGGGCCACCAGTTACCAACGTGAGCACAGCGCGCCTCCTACTTGACCAGACCGATACGCTTGGTCATCTGCAGCGCGACACGCGCCACCAACGCGCCCGCGAGGATCGAGGCGGCCGTGTTGATGCCGGCAATCTGGATCAACGCCAGCGCCTCACCCGCGAGCCCGGCCCATGCCGCCTTCGCCGCATCGAGCGCAGCCGCGAGCGCAGCACTCACCGCCGCGTAAGTCACCAGCCCGAAGCCGAGCGACACCAGCACCTTGCGAGCCAGCGGGCCGGCCACGGCCATGAGAAAGGTTCCGAAGCCCATCAGTCGTCCGTCCTAAAGCCGAGCAGGATGAAAGCAGCGGTGAGCCACGCCATGGCGATCACCACCGGCCGAATGCCCGCCATGTACTGGCAGAACAGATCGAAGGGAATCGGGATATCGCGGCCCTGCACGGTCAGGTGACGCGGTGCGGGACACGCCGCACTAGTTGCGCCCCATCCACCGTCCGGCGTCACGTTGCCGCCTACGTCCTTCGTCTCCAGCTGCTGGTCCTCCGGCTGGTCGAGATCAGCGCATGACAGCACGTTGGGATGCGCAGCACAGAAGTCCTCTTTCTCCGTGGTGCCCGATGGCGTGCCCTCGGCAGGTGTCTCAGGCTCAAGCACCGGACTCGGCGAGTTCGACACCACATCCTCAGGCTGCACGTCCACTTGCCACGGACTGGATGGCGTCGGCGCCGGGGTAACCCGCAGGAACGGTTGCTTGTACTGCTGCGGATCCGTATTCGGCACCGGCACTGGATTGCCCTGTGGAATGCGGAGCGGCTGAGGCGTAGGACTCTCACCGGGCGTCGGGTTGATGATGGGCAACTCAATCGGCAGGGGGTAGTTGGGAATCTCCAGCGGCAGCCCAGGCGGCACCGTCTTAGGCGCCATGGTCTCCTCGACCTCCTGCGGTGTCACAGGCACAGGCGGCGCCGTTGCAACGCACCCGGCCGGGGTGATGTACCACCCCACAGGACACGTAGTAGTGGCACGCCTAGTCATGTTCGGCCCAGCGCTCTGCCCGTCTGCCCTCCGCGCCGTACAGGTCGCCGTACCACTCACTGAGACAAAGGTCACCGGATATGCCGAAGGAGCGAACCACCCAGGCGTAGCGTTCACCACTTGCACCCACCGCCGACACGCCGCCTCAAGCGTCACCACGTACTCAGAGGACGCCATCGGCGTCGCCCGGTACTCGTACCCATCCGATTGCGGGTATGGCGTCGAGCCACCGCATGTATTGATCCACTGCCCATCCTGATACGCCAGACACTTGGACGCCAGCCACGCAACACCGATAGCTCCAATGGTCAGCGGCGACAGCATCAGCCCACGCGCGGCGAATCTGCCCGCGTTCGCCGCCAGCCGCATCGCGGCAGGAACCTGCACCGCCTTGCCGCCCACGTTGATGACCGCAGCAGCACGGGAACCGAGGACAGCATCGTTCGCAGCAGCGCCCGCGAGGCTGCCACCCGCACCACCACCAGCAGACCACCCCGCGGGCGGCGCGAGCTGCGCGTAGCCGGCACGCGCGTGGCATGCCACCAACGCCGCGATCGACAGCGCGAAGCGCATCACAAGAAGTGCACGACGATCCACGCGACCCCCACAGGCAGAACGAACATCACGACGAATTCAGGCGTCACTCGTGCACCCCACGGCGTATGACCATCACGGCCGCAACAGCCAGCCAGACGCCGGCTACACCCCATCCGAGCACCATGCCGTCCTGCCAGTCGAGCAGGCCGCAAGGCTGGACACTCACGGGCGCTGCGAGCGTGATCGCAGTGCCCCCAGAAACAGGTGTCAGGGTGTACGTGATCGAGGTCCCCGAAACGGCGGAGGCATCGACCACGTACGCGGCCCCGCCGTGTGCGACCACCGTGCCGACCTGCGCCGAGGCAATCGCAGCTGCAGCGCCCTGAGCGTCGCTGTAGCAGGCGGAACCGACTTGGAAGGCCATTACTTGGCCGAGCGCAGGAACTTGATGGCACCGACCGCGATGGCCGCCACGACGAAGGCCGTGGCCACCGTCACGCCGTCTTCCTTCATGTCCGCGATGGCGGTCGTGATCTCGGCCGGCACGGCAGCCATGGCGCTGCCAGCGCTGGCGACGACGAACGCGGGGATTGCTGCGAGACGCAGAGCGAGTTTCTTGCCCATGGAAAACCTCCTGTTGGAGCAGGTGGTCCCGAACCATTCGGGATTGCACCGGAAGGGCCTGGGCGTCTCACGACGATGCAGGCCTATCCGCTGAAATCACTCGCACACCAGACGACTCACCCGACGACGTGCTGCACGCATGCGCAACCCGCGTTCCGTGGCCTCGTTGACCCACTGGCATGCACCGAGCACCAGCGCACACAGCAGGTAGCCCATCCAGAAGTCAACGGGGCTCATCACGCGCCCTTGCCGGCCGGTTGCGGAGCCGCCGCACGCACGGGGCTCAACGCAGTGATCACCGCCGCGATATCGCCCTTGTCGTCGCCCCAGTCCGGGACACCGAGAGCGAACGCGCACCGGAAAGTGCCCTTGGCGATCGTTTCTTCCATCGCGCGAGGCACGCGAAAGCGCCCCACCGTGACGACCTCGCCGGCATCGTCCAAGACGCACCCCCGTGCGACCTTCCACTTGTTCGGCTTGCCCGTTGCGGGATTGACCTTTTTGCCCTCTTCCTCTTCGATCACGAGGATTTGCAGGATGCTTCCATGAGCCATGTCTGTTTGCTCCAGTTTGAGCCACTGGCGAACGTGCCAGCGTGATGCCCCGACCCGCGAGGCAACCCGCTGGCGGGTTCAGAAGCAGTGAAGGAGACCGCCGCGATCGCGAATCACCTGGACAGTGCGATCACGCTCTGCCGCCACGACCGTATGCGCACGGTTAAGCGCATCGAAACGCGCACGCCGACGCGCCGCAGCCGGCCCATCGCCGCCATCGGCCCACACCCCATAGGCACGCTTGTACGCACGCTCCAACTCATCGACCGCCGCCGTTTCGAGATGAAAGGCCGGAATGAACAGATCGCCAAGCCGCCCCGTGTCGACGGTGTTCAGAACCACGCCCGGGAGGGGCAAGGTGCGGGTATCGGTTGCGTCGCGCATAATTACCTCGTCTTTGGTTACTAACCAACCTTTTGGTTATGGCCGAAAGGTAACCAACCGTGAGGTTATATGCAAGACCTTAAGCGATTGAATTTGCTAATCGACAAAGCCCGCGACATAGCCGGGAGCGATGCCAAACTTGCAGACATGCTCGGCGTGCGAGCGCAGCACGTCAGCAACTGGAGGCACGGCCACCGCACCCCTGGCCAAGAGCTACAGGAACGCATGGCCAAAATCGCCGGGATTGACCCTGCCCCCCATGTCGCCGCAGCAGCGATCGAGAAAACCGGCCACCCCGGCGCCCTGGCACTACTCGCCGGCCTAAGGAAGCAATGGCACTTTTCTTGATGGGCGACATACAGGGCTGCGACACGCCCGTTGGCCGGCTTCTGGACCGCATCGATTTCTCGCCAAGCCGAGACACGCTGGTGGTGCTCGGCGACCTGGTCAACCGCGGTCCGGAATCGGCTGCCGTGCTGCGCCGCCTGCAGGGCATGGGCGCGAGCGTGCAATGCCTGCTGGGCAACCACGACCTGCACCTGCTCGGCGTGGCGACCGGCGCCCGCAGCGCCGGGCGGCGCGACACGCTGGCCCAGGTGCTGGCCATGCCCGAGCGCGACGCCGTGCTCGACTGGCTGCGCCACCAGTCGATGGCCTTGCATCGCCGCATCGGCGGCGCCGACCTGCTGATGGTCCATGCCGGCGTGCCACCGCAGTGGACCGTCCAGGACACGATGTCCCACGCCGGGGAACTGGAAGGCGTGCTGCGCGGGCCGCGCTATGCCGATTTCCTGCAGGAGATGTATGGCAACGAGCCGGCGCTGTGGCACGACGCGCTCACCGGGCCGGCACGGCTGCGCTTCATCGTCAACGCCCTGACCCGCATGCGGTTTTGCACCGCCGACGGCCGGCTCGACTTCGACGCCAAGGACGGCGCTGCCGATCCGCCAGCGGGCCTCCTGCCCTGGTTCGACGTCCCGGCGAGGCGCACCGCCGGCGCCACCGTGGCTTTCGGGCACTGGTCGACCCTGGGCTGGTTGTCGCGGCCGGACATCCTGTCGCTGGATACCGGCTGCGTCTGGGGCGGGTGCCTCAGCGCCGTGCGCATCGGCGACACCCTGGCCGAGCGCGAGCTGATCCAGGTCAAATGCGAGCAGGCGCAGAAACCGGGCTGAAGGCGCGGGACTCCCCCACTTGCGTGCGGAACCCGCCGACGCGCGCTCAGGCTGCCGGCGGCGCCGCCTTGAACAGCGCTGCGACCTTGCGCTTGGCGCGGATGTTGGCCGAGACGCCGCGCTGCGGCGGTGCGCTGGTACGCGCGGCGGCCTCCCAAGCGGGCGGGTTCTCGCCTTCGCCGGCCTCGTACGGCTTGTCGAAGAACGGATCGCGCGGCGCGGCGGCCGGGCGGTGCGGGCGATGGCCCCGGGCACTGCGGGCGTCGGCCCGTTCGCGCGGATGGTCCAGCACGTCGCGTGCGTCGCCGGCCTCGCCCTCGTCGCGCCAGTGGCGGCGGCCGTCGTTGATGCGGCCGCGCGGGCGGTCCTCGTCGAACTCGATCGGCTCGAGCTCGATCTTCGTCTTGATGAGCTTCTCGATGTCCGCCACCAGCCGGGCATCGTTGCCACCACCGGCGAAACTCATCGCCAGGCCCGAGGCGCCGGCACGGCCGGTGCGGCCGATGCGGTGCACATAGTCCTCGGCGTTGAACGGCACATCGAAGTTGAAGACGGCCGGCACGTCCTTGATGTCCAGGCCACGGGCGGCGACGTCGGTGCACACGAGCAGATCGACCTCGCCTGCCTTGAATGCGTTGAGCGCCTTCAGGCGCTCTTCCTGGCTCTTGTCGCCGTGCAGCGCGGTGGCACGCAGACCTTCGCGCTCGAGCGAGCGCGCCAGCCTGGCGCAGCCGAGCTTGCTGTTGACGAACACGAAGGCCTGGGTGATGCCACGCGTGCGCACCAGCTGCTTGAGCGCCCGGCGCTTGTCGTCTTCGGAGACGCTGTAGAAGCGCTGCTCGACGGTGGAGGCCGTCTCGTTGGGGCGGGCGACCTCGATGGTGACCGGGTTCTGCAGATAGCTGCCGGCCAGCCGCTTGATCTCGGGCGAGAAGGTCGCCGAGAACAGCAGCGTGGTGCGCTGCTTGGGCAGGTAGCTCAGGATGCGCTGCAGGTCCGGCAGGAAGCCGATGTCCAGCATGCGGTCGGCCTCGTCGAGCACCACGTACTCGACCTGGTTGAGCACCGCGTTCTTGGCCTCGATATGGTCCAGCAAGCGTCCGGGCGTGGCCACCAGCACCTCGACGCCCTTCTTGAGCGCGGCCGTCTGCGGCTTCATGTCCATGCCGCCGAACACCACCGTGCTGCGCAACTGGGTGTACTTGGCATAGAGCTCGACCTGCTGGGCCACCTGCACTGCCAGCTCGCGCGTGGGCAGCAGCACCAGCGCGCGCACCGGGTGGCGCGCCGGCGACGTGGATGCGTTCTCGTGGCGCAGCATGCGCTGCAGCAACGGCAGCGAGAAGGCGGCCGTCTTGCCGGTGCCGGTTTGTGCAGCGCCCATCACGTCCTGGCCCGTGAGCACGACCGGAATGGCCTGCTCCTGGATCGGCGTCATGGTTTCGTAGCCCATCTCGGCGACGGCACGCGCCAATGGTTCGGCCAGGGAAAGATTGGAAAAGGATGCGGTCATGAAGCCCGCTATTGTCGCATCCCCGCAAAAACCGTTCGTGACAGCCCGTCCCTGCCCCAAGGACAAGGGGCCGCCAACCCCTTTCCCCAGGGGGCTGACCAGGCTGCAAAGCCGCCGGTGCGCGCGCCTACAGCGTCTTCGCGGCGAAGGTGTCGCAGTCCTGCACCTGGCCGCTGCGGTAGCCGTTGCCGAACCAGCGCTGGCGCTGCGCGCTGGTGCCGTGCGTGAAGCTGTCCGGCACCACCGCGCGACCGGCCGAGCGCTGGAGGGCGTCGTCGCCGATCTTCTGCGCCGCGTTCATGGCCGACTCGATATCGCCCGGGTCAAGCCACTGCTTCGACTGCTGCGAATGGTGCGCCCAGATGCCGGCAAAGCAGTCGGCCTGCAACTCCACCCGCACGCTCAGCGCGTTGGCCTGGGTCGGGCTCATGCGGCTGCGCGCCTGGTCGACCTTGCCGGTGATGCCCAGCTCGTCCTGCACATGGTGCCCCACCTCGTGCGCGATCACGTAGGCGCGGGCGAACTCGCCCGGTGCGCCCAGCTGGCGGCTGAGGGTATCGAAGAAGCCCAGGTCGATGTAGATCTTCTGGTCGCCGGGGCAATAGAAGGGGCCCATGGCAGACTGGCCGGCGCCGCAGGCGGTCTGGATGGCGCCGCGGAAAAGCACCAGCTTGGGCGCCTGGTAGGCGGCGCCGGCCTGGCGAAACACGCCGCCCCACACCTCCTCGGTGTTGCGCAGCACGACCGAGGCGAACTGCGCCTCGTGGTCCTGCGCCGGCGGCGCCGGTGCCGGACCCTGCTGCACCTGGGGCGCGGGCCCTCCGCCGCCGCTGAGCAATCCCAGCACCGTGAGCGGATTGATGCCGAAGATCCAGCCGGCCAGCAGGGCCACGACCACGGTGCCCACGCCGATGCTGCGCCCGCCCAAAGGAAAGCCGCCGCCGCCCTGGCCGCGCCGATCCTCGACGTTGTCCGATCCTTCGTTGCCTTCCCATCTCATGGTCGAATCCCCCATGCGCCCCGGCGGCGCGCCGCCCGATGGTACTGCCGCCTCCGCCGGCGGCGTTGTCAGCGGCGATGCCGTGCGAAGCGCCGCGCGTCAGGCCTTGGGCAGCGTCACGCCGCGCTGGCCCTGGTACTTGCCGCCACGATCCTTGTAGCTGGTCTCGCAGACTTCGTCGCTCTCGAAGAACAGCACCTGCGCGCAGCCCTCGCCGGCGTAGATCTTGGCCGGCAGCGGCGTGGTGTTGGAAAACTCCAGCGTCACGTAGCCTTCCCATTCCGGCTCGAAAGGCGTCACGTTGACGATGATGCCGCAGCGCGCATAGGTGCTCTTGCCCAGGCAGATGGTCAGCACGTTGCGCGGGATGCGGAAGTACTCCACCGTGCGCGCCAGCGCGAAACTGTTGGGCGGAATGATGCAGTGGTCGCCATGCATGTCGACGAAGCTCTTCTCGTCGAAGGCCTTCGGATCGACCACCGTGCTGTGGATGTTGGTGAACACCTTGAACTCAGGGGCGCAGCGGATGTCGTAGCCGTAGCTCGAGGTGCCATAGCTGATGATGCGGTTGCCGTCCACCTCGCGCACCTGTCCGGGCTCGAAGGGCTCGATCATCCCGCTCTTCTCGGCCATGCGCCGGATCCACTTGTCGCTCTTTATGCTCATCTGCGCGTCCTTGAATGGGCAGCCATTCTAGTGGCCGACGTGCGCCGCGCCGGCCCGCACGCGCTCAGCCGCCGGCGCCTTGTCCGATCACGGTGCGCTGGACCACCCGGTCGTCGCCCAGCACGATCAGGGCGAACAACAGTTCCTCCAGGCTGGCCGCCTGCGCCGTCTTGCGCGCCAGCAACGGCGTGGCCGTCGGGTCGAGCACGAGAAAGTCGGCTTCGCAGCCCGGCTGCAGGTTGCCGATCACGCCGCCGAGGCCCAGCGCCTGCGCCGCCGCGCCGGTGTGGCGCCACCACAGTTGCGACGGCGCCAGGCTCAGGCCTGGTTTGGTCTGCCCTTCGCGCCCCACGTAGTAGGCCGCCAGCATGGTGTGGAACGGGCTGAAGCTGGTGCCGCCGCCGACGTCGCTGGCCAGTCCGTGGTGGTAGCCGATGCGCTGCGCGCCCTCGAAGTCGAAGAACCCGCTGCCCAGGAACAGGTTGCTGGTCGGGCTGACGGCGGTGGCGGCGCCGGTCTCCCGCATCAGGGCGCGGTCGTCGTCGTCGAAATGGATGCAGTGGGCGTACACCGCGCGCTCGCGCATGAGGTGAAAGCCGCGGTAGACGTCCAGGTAGGAGCGCGCGTGGGGGAACAGCTCGCGCGCCCACTTCACCTCGTCCTTGTTTTCCGACACGTGCGAATGGATCCAGGTGTCGCCGAAGGCCTGCGCGAGCTCACCGGCGCCGCCGAGCTGACGATCGGTGCTGGTCGGCGCAAAGCGCGGCGTGATCGCGTAGCCCAGCCGGTCCACCCCGTGCCAGCGCCGGATCAGGGCTTCCGTGTCGAGCAGGCTCTGCTCGGTGTCGTCGCGCACGCCGTCGGGCGAATGGCGGTCCTGCAGCACCTTTCCGGTGATCATGCGCAGCCCCCGCCGCCGCGCCTCGCCGAAGAACGCATCGACCGACGCCGGGTGCGAGGTGGCGAAGGTCAGCGCGCTGGTGACGCCATTTCGCAGCAGCTCGTCAAGGAAGAAGCTGGCCACGCCGGCGGCATGCGCCGGGTCCGCGAAGCGGCTTTCCGCGGGGAAGGTGTAGTTCTCCAGCCAGGGCAGGAGTCCGTCGGCCGGGGCGCCGATGACGTCGACCTGCGGATAGTGCACGTGCATGTCGACGAATCCCGGCGCCAGAATGCGCCCGGGCAGATGCTCCACCGGCACTTCCCGGTGGCGCTCGGCCAGCGCGCCGTAGGCGCCGGCGTCCTGCACCCGCTGGCGGCCCGACGCGTCCGGGCCGATCACCAGCAACCCGTCCTGCTCGTACAGCGGTTGCCCGGTGGCGTCGTCGAATCGCAGCAGGGCCGCGCGGTAGGCTTTCATCGTCATGGCGGCCGAGCGTAGTTCAATCGCCACGCTTTGCAATGCGCATGCCCGTATAGCGCCCATATGCAGCACCGGTGCGCCGGCGCGACCGGATAATGGCCACGGATGAAGGTCCTGCTGATCGGCAACTACGCACCCGACGACCAGAAGAGCATGGTCGCCTTTACCGCGATGCTCGAGCGCGAGCTGCCGCGCCTGGGCTGCGAGGTGCGGGTGCGCGCGCCGCAGCCTGCCCTGGTCGGCCTGCCGATGCCCGGGCGCCTGCGCAAATGGGCCGGCTACCTCGACAAGTTCGTGCTGTTCCCGCCCACGCTGGGGGCCGACGCGCGCTGGGCCGACGTGGTGCATGTCTGCGACCACTCCAACGCCATGTACCTGCCGCGCCTGCACGGCCATGCGGCGGTGCTCACCTGCCACGACGTGATTGCCATCCGGGCGGCGCGCGGCCTGGTGACCGACTGGCACACCGGCTGGAGCGGGCGGGTGTTCCAGCGCCTCATCGGCAACGGCTTCGCCCATGCGGACCGCATCGCCTGCATCTCCGAAGCCACGCGCAGCGACGTGCTGACGCTCGGCCTGGCCCCGGCCGAGCGCCTCACGCTGGTGCCGCACGGGCTGAACAACGAATTCGGCCCCTTGCCGGACGTGCAGGTGCGCGAGCAACTGGCCGGCTTCGGCGTCTCGCCCGACGATGCCTACCTGCTGCACGTGGGACACGAACACCCGCGCAAGAATCGCATGGCGGTGCTGCGCGCGTTTGTCGCGCTGCAGCAGGCAGGCGCCGCCGCCCCGGTCCGCTCGCTGGTCTTCGTCGGCTCGGCACTGACGCAGGAAATGATCGCGCTGGTGGCCAGCCAGCCAGACCTGGCGCGCCGGGTGCACGTGCTGCGCGACGTGTCGCACGAACGGCTGCGTGCGCTGTACTGCGGTGCCACCGCCCTGCTCTTTCCTTCGCTGCAGGAGGGTTTCGGCTGGCCCATCATCGAGGCGCAGGCCTGCGGCTGCCCGGTGTTCACCTCCGACCTCGCACCCATGAACGACATCGGCGCGGACGCGGCGGTGTACGTGCCGCCGCAGGACCCGGACGCCATCGCGCGGGCCATCGTCGACGCCGCGCCGCGCTTCGCGCAGATGCGCCAGCTGGGCCTGGAGAACGCCACGCACTATTCGGCCGCGCACATGGCGCTCACCTACCTGGACCTGTACCGCGCGGCGATCGCGCAGCACCTGCCCGGCAGGTCGCGCGAAGACGACATGCTGGAAACCGTCAGCAGGCGCTGACCGGCGGCCGTCGGCGCGGGGGCGTCAGCGCACGCGGCCCTGCACGCCTTCGACCAGCCAGTCCATGGTCAGGATCTGCCCGTCGTCGAGTGCCTGGCCGCGGGCAATGCGGACCTTGCCCGCGTTGTCGCGGATGTCGCCCGCAACCGCGCGAAACGGGTGCAGGCGTCCCTGCGCCATGTCATGCTGGCGCGCCAGCACCTCGTCGCGCACCGCCGCCGGAACCTTCGTGCCGAACTCGCCGACGCGGATCATGCCGTCATTGACGCCGCCCCAGACGCTTTCGCTCTTCCAGGTGCCGTCCAGTACGGCGCGGGCGCGCCGGGTGTAGTAGTCGCCCCAAAGGTGCTGCACCGCCAGCACCTGCGCGTCCGGCGCCACCTGACGCATGTCGGAGTGATAGGCCACGGCCAGCTTGCCGCGTGCCTGCGCCGCTGCCATGACGGCGCTCGAGCCGGTATGGAAGGCCAGGACGTCCACGCCCTGGTCCATCAGGCTCATCGCCGCGTCGCGCTCGCGCGGCGGATTGAACCATTCGTCGAGCCACACCACACGCACCTGCGCCTGCGGATCGACAGAGCGCATGCCCAGCGCGAAGGCGTTGATTCCCTGCAGCACCTCGGGAATGGGAAAGCCGGCCACGTAGCCGGCCTGGTGCGTCTTCGTCATGCGTCCGGCCGCCACGCCGGCCAGGTAGCGGCCCTCGTAGTAGCGGGCGTTGGCCACCGCCACGTTGGGTGCGGTCTTGTAGCCGGTGACGGATTCGAACTTCACGTCGGGAAAGTCGCGCGCCACTTTCAGCGTCGGCTCCATGTAGCCGAAGCTTGGCGTGAAGATCAGGCCGTAGCCCTGGCGGGCCATGTCGCGGATCACGCGCTCGGCATCCGGGCCTTCGGCCACGTTCTCGACGAAATGCGTCTCGACCTTGTCGCCGAGCGCGGCCTGCACCGCCTGGCGGCCGAGCTCGTGCTGATGCACCCAGCCGGCGTCGGTGACCGGCGTGACGTAGACGAAGCCGATCTTCAGCGGCGGCGCGGCCCGGGCCTGGCCTGGGGTCAGCAGCGCCAGCAGCCAGATGGCCAGGACGGGCAGCACGCAGAGAAGACGGAGCGCCGGGCGGGACGGCGGGTGGACCGCCGCCAGACAGGCGCGGTCCATGAGGTTTTTGTACATGGTGTTCCTCGACATGGCCCTTGCGGGCGGACAAATAAAAACGGCGCTGCCAGGGGGCAGCGCCGCGACCGATTCTAACCGGCCCGCCGGGCGGCGGCTCACTCATCCTCGAGGTAGTTGCCCGCGTCGAACACGACCGGCGGGGCATCCGGATCGAAGCTCACGCCGGCCGGATCCTCGCCGGCCCTCAGGCGCTCGAGCTGCTCCTTGAGGAATCGGCGCAGCATTGCGATGCCGCGGTCCGACGTGGCCAGGTGCTCCTCGGAATGCCGAGCGATCGCGCCCTGGCTGACCATGGCCTCGTAGTCGCCCGGCATCCGCTGGTGCTCCTGCTCGGTCAATTCCTCCCACAGCTTGCCGTTCATGCGCGAGCGCATGCGCGTGAGTTCGCCTTGCTGGCTGACGCGGCCGACCACGAAGATGCGGAAGCTGAAGTCGTCGATCGGAAGCACCCAGCCGAGCGACTCGACCCGGCCGTAGCGGCCCACGCGCGGGCTCGGGATCACCCGCAGCGTGGGAACGCCGGCCTGGCTGATGCGGCGGAACACCTTGCCGTCCGGCAGGCGCCGCACCGAGGTGGTGCGCACACCGAGCTCGACCGTGTCCCAGGTCACCTCCGGCATCTGCGCCATCGCCTCGACGAACTGGGTGCCGCTGAAGCTCGAGTGCAGCACCACGACATGGAACGGGTCGACCAGGTTCTCGTAGTGCTGCAGCCAGTTGCAGGGAATGACCTGCGGCCCGCCACCACCGATGCTGGCGTCGTTGGTCTCGAGCAGTTCGCCCTCGTCCAGGCGCTCAAGCGCCTCGTAGCGCGGCAGTACCGGCTTCTTTTCCGGCGGCCCCATGTAGGCCCACACCAGGCCGTACAGCTCCTGCACCGGGTACCACGGCTGGCGGATGCGCCCGCGCGCGCGGCCCATCTCCGGCTCGCAAGGCTGCTCCACGCAATGGCCTTCCACGTCGAACAGCCAGCCGTGGTAGCAGCAGCGGATGCCCCGCTCCTCCACCCGGCCGTAGTACAGCGACGCGCCGCGGTGCGCACAGTTCGGATGCACGAGGCCGGGGCGCCCGCCCTTGTCGCGGAACAGGATCAGGTCCTCTCCCAGCACGCGCACCTTGCGCGGCGTATCGCTGGCGTCTGCCTCCAGGCCGATCGGATGCCAGTAGCGGCGCAGCAGCTCGCCCATCGGCGTGCCGGGGCCCACCTCGGTCAGCGCAGGGTTGTGGGTGCCGGGCTTGCGGCCGTAGGCAGTGCCGGTGTCGACGGCAATGGGAATCACCTTCTCGGCGGTACCGGGGTTCATCGAGGCTCCTTGCACATTCATTCGGTGGTGACGCCCGCGGCCTTGATCAGTTCGGCCACGCGCGGAAAGTCGGCCTTGTAGCTGGCCTTGAACTCGGCCGGCGTGTTGCCCAGCGGCTCGAACCCGGATGCGGTGAGCCTGTCGCGCACGTCGGGCATGCGCGTGATGTCGATCAGCGCCTGCGTCCACTGCGCGATCACGGCGGGCGGCGTGCCGGCCGGGGCGTACACGCCGATCCAGCTGTCCAGGTCGAATCCGGGGAAGCCCTGCTCGCCGAACGTCGGCACCTGCGGCAGGGCAGACACGCGCCGGCTGCCGGCGATTCCCAGCACCTTCATGCGGCCGGCCTGCGACTGCACGCGCGCAGTGGCGGGGTTGGCCCAGGCGAAATCCAGCACGCCGCCGATCATGTCGTTATGCGCCGCCGACTCGGCCTTGTAGGCCACGTGGGTCAGCTCGATGCCGCTTTGCCGCTTGAGCAATTCGCCCATCAGGTGCGCCTGCGAACCGTTGCCCCACGTGCCGTAGGTCAGGCCCGGGTGCTTCTTCGCGTAGGCAACGAATTCCTTCAGGTTGGCGTACGGCGCATCCGCGCGCGCCACCAGCATCGGGCCGCCGGTGGCCAGCTGCGAGATGGGCTCGAAGTCCTTGACCGGGTCGTACGGCAGTTTCGGCTGCAGGATCGCGTTGTTGATGTGCGTCAGCGGCAGCGTGAACAGCACCGTGTGGCCATCCGGCGCCGCCTTGGCCACCGCGTCCGCCGCCAGGATGCCGCTCGCGCCGGGCCGGGCCTCGACGATCACGCTCTGGCCCCAGCGCTGCTGCAGCTTCTCGGCGTAGGTTCGGGCGATCACGTCGATCGGACCGCCGGCCGTTCCGAACGGCACGATGCGGATCACCTTGCTGGGGAACGGCGCCTGCGCCTGGGCCGAGGCGATCGGCGCGGCGACGGCCAGCACCAGTGCGGCCACGCAGGCCCCAACGGTGCGCCGGCGCGCACCGCCGGAACCACCGGACCGAGGGTGTTCGGACATGCTTGTCTCCTTCATCTTGTGGGGCCCCTACGATAGGAGCCCGTTCCCCCCGGATCAATTCGAACGTTTGGATAACTGATATGGACCGCCCTGATATCCGCAGCGTCGACCTCGCGATGCTGCGGACCTTCGACGCCCTGCTGCGCGAGCGCAGCGTGTCCCGGGCGGCCTCGCGACTGTTCCTCAGCCAGCCGGCGGTGAGCGCCTCGCTCAAGCGCCTGCGCGAGACCTTCGGCGATCCGCTGTTCACACGCACCGCGCACGGCGTCGTCCCCACGCCGCGCGCCCTCGCGCTGGCCCCGCGCGTGGACGCCGTTCTGCAGGACATGCAGCAGTTACTGAACGTGGACCATGACTTCAACCCCGCCCATTCGGACCGCATCCTGCGCGTCGCCGGCAGCGACCACAGCAGTCGCGCCATGCTGCCGCTGCTGTGCCGGCAACTCTCGGCGTGCGGCTCGCGCATGCGCGTGGCCTGGGAGCTCCCCGACTACGGCCAACTGCCCGAGCGGCTGCGCAAGGGCGACATCGACCTGGGCCTGCTGCCGCGCATGGTGCCGGCCGCCGGCATCGAGTCGGAACTGCTCTACGAGGACGCCTACGTGGCGGTAGCGCGGCGCCACCATCCCCGTCTGCCGCGCCCCGGCGCCGCCATGGACATCGACAACTTCTGCGCCATGCCGCACGTGGTCCTGGGGCAGAGCCGCTCGACGTTGGACGACACCATCGACCAGGCGCTGGCCCGCCGCGGCCTGTCACGCCAGGTGCAGGCGGCCGTCACCACGTTCAGCCAGATGACCGACCTGCTGGCGGAGACCGACGCGATTGCGGTGTTCCCCCAGCGCGTGGCGGCGCGCTACGCCGACGTGCTCGACTGCATGCCGATGCCATTCGAATTGCCCAGCTACCGCCTCTACGTGTGCTGGGACACCCGCTCCAACGGCGACCAGGCCGTGCTGTGGCTGCGTGACATGCTGGTCGGCCTGGGCCGCGCGCCCGACGCGGGTCAGTCCAGGTAGTCGGAGAACATCGGGATCACGTCGCGCAGGAAGCTCATCTCGTCCTGGTCGATGCCGCGCGGCTCCAGGTCGAAATGGATGAACGTGCCCCAGGGCGTTCCGTCGGGGCGTCGCACCACCCGTCCGAAATACGACTCGACCATGCCGCTGTACGGCCGCTGCGCCAGGCGCCCGTCGGCCGAGGCATGCGATGTGGTGAATTCGCCCTGCGCCATCGCGAAGCGGCAGAAGCTGCGTTCCAGCGGCACCGCCAGCAGCCAGGTGCGGTACTCGCTCGTGCGGTCGTAGGCATGCACGGCGTGCATCAGTTCGCCGTTGCGCCGGTACAGCGCGGTGAAACGGTAATTGGTGCGGTCGTTGAGCAGCGCCAGCGCGGCGCGAGGACCGGTCGAGGCCAGCGCCTGACGCACGGCATCCACTTGGGAGGAAGGGTCGAGAACGAGCATGAGGCCTTTCTTCCTACAGAGACGAAGGGCCCGAGATGCGCATGGCGCCGATCGGGAATCCATTCTAGGCAGGCAAGAATGAGGCCTTCATGAAATGAGGCTTAAAAGCCTTGCCGGATTTCCGGGCAACGCCAGGCCTGCCGCGGCCGCGCTCAGGCCGCGGCGGCGAAGCGCTCGAAGGTGGCTTGCAGCTGTTCCATGTAGGCGCGCCGCGCGGGCGCGTCGATGAAGCTGGCTTCGAAGCTGTTGGCCGCCAGTTGCCACGCATGCGCCGCCGTCAGGCTGGTGGCCGCGAAGGTCTGCACCCAGTTCTCGTTCATGTAGCCGCCGAAGTACGCCGGATCGTCCGAATTGATGGTGGCGACCAGCCCGGCATCGAGCAGCGACCTGATGTTGTGCGCCGCCAGGTCGGGGAACACGCAAAGCTTGAGGTTCGACAGCGGGCACACGGTCAGCGGAACGCGCTGCTCGGCCAGGCGCTTCATCAGCGCCGGGTCCTTGCTGCTTTGCACGCCGTGGTCGATGCGCTCGACCTTGAGCACGTCGAGCGCGCTCCAGACGTAAGCCGGCGGACCTTCCTCGCCGGCGTGCGCCACGAGGTGCAGGCCAAGCTCGCGGCAACGGGCGAAGACGCGCGCGAACTTCTCCGGCGGGTGGCCGACCTCGCTCGAATCGAGTCCGACGCCGATGAACTTGTCCCGGTGCGGCAACGCTTGCTCGAGCGTGGCAAATGCGTCTTCCTCGCTCAGGTGGCGCAGGAAGCACAGGATCAGCACCGCGCTCACGCCAAGCTGCGCGCCGGCATCCGTGCACGCACGGTGCAGGCCGTCGATCACCGTGCGCATGGGCACGCCGCGCGCGGTGTGCGTCTGCGGGTCGAAGAACATCTCGGTGTGCACGACGTTGTCGGCCTTGGCGCGCTCGAGGTAGGCCCACGCCATGTCGTAGAAATCCTGCTCGGTCAGCAGCACGCTGGCCCCGGCGTAATAGATGTCCAGGAAGCTCTGCAGGTCGGTGAAGGCGTAGGCGCGGCGCAGCGACTCGACGTCGGCGTACGGAATCTGCACCTTGTTGCGCTGCGCCAGCGCGAAGATCAGCTCGGGCTCGAGCGAGCCTTCGATGTGCATGTGCAGCTCGGCCTTGGGGAGGGCGCGCACCAGCTCGGGCAGACGCCCGGCGTCGATGGCGGGGAGCGTGGGTTGTGTGTTCATCTGGGCGATCCCGGTAGGCACAGAATGGAAAAAGGCTGCCCGCGGGCAGCCCTGGTCATGAAGGCAGGACCTGCGCGGTGTGTGCGCGAAAAGCGCGCATCACCGCCGTCGTCCTTACTTCTTCTCGCCGCCCGGCACCTTGCCTTCCACGCCCTTGACGTAGAAGTTCACGCCCGAGAGGAACTTGTCGTCCGCGACTGCGCCGGCAGCCACCAGCTCCTTGCCGTCCTGGTCGACGATCGGGCCCTTCCAGATGGCGAACGTGCCGTCCTTCAGGCCCTTCTTGACTTCGTCGACCTTGGCCTTGGTCTCGGCCGGCACGTCGTCGGCGATCGACACCAGGTCGATCGCGCCTTCCTTGACGCCCCACCAGCTCTGGCCGGTGGTCCACTTGCCGTCCAGGACCTCCTGCACCGTCTTGATGTAGTACGGCCCCCAGTTGATGATGGACGAACCCAGGTGGGCCTTCGGGCCGTAGGCGGTCATGTCCGAATCCCAGCCGAAGGCGCGCTTGCCCTTTTCCTGCGCAGTCTTGAGCACGGCCGGCGAGTCGGTGTTCTGGAACAGCACGTCGGCGCCGCCGTTGATCAGTGCGGTGGCCGCCTCGGTTTCCTTGGGCGGGCTGAACCACTCGTTGACCCAGACCACCTTCGTGGTGATCTTCGGGTTGACCGACTGCGCGCCCAGCGTGAAGCTGTTGATGTTGCGCAGCACCTCGGGAATCGGCACCGAGCCGACCACGCCCAGCACGTTCGACTTGGTCATGGCCCCGGCGATGATGCCGGCCATGTACGCGCCCTCGTAGGTGCGGCTGTCGTACGTGCGCATGTTGTCCGCCGTCTTGTAGCCGGTGGCATGCTCGAACTTCACGTCCTTGTTGTCCGCCGCCACCTTGAGCATCGGCTCCATGTAGCCGAAGGTGGTGCCGAAGATCAGCTTGTTGCCCTGCCCCGCCAGGTCGCGCAGCACACGCTCGGCGTCGGCGCCTTCGGGCACGCTCTCGACGAAGGTGGTCTTGACCTTGTCGCCGAACTGCTTCTCCACCGCCTTGCGGCCGTTGTCATGCGCGAACGACCAGCCACCGTCGCCGACCGGACCGACGTAGGCGAAGGCGATGTTCAGCGGACCGGCGGCAGCGGGCGCCGGCGCGGCGGCCGGCGGCGCCGAGGTCGCCGGGGCTGCCGTCGGCGCGGGCGCCTCCTCCTTCTTGCCGCAGGCCACCAGGGCGGCGGCGGCCGCGGCTGCAGCGGCGAGCTTGAGCACGGAGCGCTTGTTCAGTTCAGTCATGAGTCGAGATCCTCGAAGGGCGGGTTGCAATGGAAACAATTACGTACAAAGCAGATTATGAGCCGGGGTAGAACGGTTTCCCGATCGACGCGGGCATGTTGACCCGGATGAACGCCGGATTGCGCGAGATGATGGCCAGCACCACGATCGGCGCCACGTATTGCAGCATGCTCAGGAACTGGCTGGGCACGTTGACCCCGACGCTCTGCAGGTGAAAGCCCAGCATGGTCACGCCGCCGAACAGGTAGGCGCCCAGCAGCACGCGCACGGGGCGCCAGGTGGCGAAGGTGGTCAGGGCCAGCGCGATCCAGCCGCGGCCCGCCACCATGCCTTCGACCCACAGGGGCGTATAGACGGTCGACAGGTAGGCACCGGCCAGCCCGCACAGCGCGCCGCCCGCGATCACCGCCAGGAAGCGGATGCGCCGCACCGGATAGCCCAGCGCATGCGCCGACTCCGGCGATTCGCCGACCGAGCGCAGCACCAGCCCGGCGCGCGTGCGATAGAGAAACCAGACCAGCGCCGCCGTCAGCAGCACCGCCAGGTAGACCATCGGGTGATGCCGGAACAGCGCAGGCCCGGCGAACGGAATGTCGCCCAGCACCGGGATCGACCAGCCGCCGCCCTGGGGCAGCCGTGCCTGGACGTAGCCGATGCCGACGAAGGCCGAGAAGCCCACGCCGAAGAGGCTCAGCGCCAGGCCGGTGGCGTACTGGTTGGTGTTGAGCCAGATCACCAGCACGCCGAACACCGCGGCCAGCAGCGCGCCGGCCGCCATGCCCGCGACAAAGCCGAGCCAGGTGTTGTGGGTGTGGACCACGGTGGCGAAGCCGGCGATGGCGGCGCACAGCATCATCCCCTCGGCCCCGAGGTTGACGATGCCGGCCTTCTCGTTGATGAGCAGGCCCAGCGCGGCGATGGCCAGCACGGTGCCGGCGGACAGGGTGGAGCCCAGGAGCAGTGCGTAGGTTTCCATGGTGCGCTCAGTTCTCCGTGCCGTGCGAGCGGGTCAGCGGGGCCGGCCCGGCGGTCAGCGGCGTGCTGGCCTGCAGCGACGCCGTGCCGCCCGCCTGCGCGCGCGGCCGCGCCTTGCGCCGGATGCGGTACGCAATGAGCGTGTCGCAGGCCAGCAGCGAGAACAGCAGCAGGCCCTGGAACACGCCGGTCAGCGACTTGGGCAGCCCCAGGCGCGACTGCGCCAGTTCGCCGCCGATGTAGAACATGCTCATCAGGATGGCCGAGAAGATCATGCCCACCGGGTGCAGCCGTCCGACGAAGGCCACGATGATGGCGGCGAAGCCGTAGCCGGCCGGCACGTACGGGTTGAGCTGGCCGATCGGTCCGGCCACCTCCAGTGCGCCGGCCAGGCCGGCGGCGCCGCCGGACGTCAGCAGCGCAATCCAGATCGCGCGGCGCGCCGAGAAGCCCGCATAGCGCGCCGCCGCCGGCGCCAGGCCGCCGACCTGCTGGGCGAACCCGGCACGCGTGCGGAACAGGAACACCCACAGCGCCGCCGCGCCGACCAGGGCGAGCACCAGCCCGATCGACACGCGCGAACCCTTGAACAGGCGCGGGATCTGCGTGACGGCCTCGAAGGTCTTGGTCTGCGGGAAGTTGTACCCCTGCGGGTCCTTCCACGGGCCGTAGACCATGTAGCTCAGCAGCAGCGTGGCCACGTAGACCAGCATCAGGCTGACCAGGATCTCGTTGGCATTGAAGCGGTCGCGCAGCAACGCCACGATGGCCGCCCACACCATGCCGCCGAGCACGCCGGCCATCAGGATGACCGCGACGATCCATCCGCCCGTGCCCTTGTCGGCCAGCAGCGCCACGCCGCCGGCGCAGATCGCGCCGAACACGAACTGGCCCTCCGCCCCGATGTTCCACACGTTCGAGCGGAAGCACACCGACAGCCCGAGCGCGATGATCAGCAGCGGCGTTGCCTTGACCATCAACTCGCCCAGCGCATAGGCGTTCTTGACGGGTTCCCAGAAGAACACCTGCAGCCCGCGCACCGGGTCCTTGCCCAGCGCCTCGAACATCAGCACGCCGATCAGCACGGTGACCAGCAGCGCCAGCAGCGGGGAGGCATAGCTCCAGAAGCGCGACAGCTGCGGCCGCGGTTCAAGCTTGAGCATGGGCCACCTCCCCTGCGCCGGCGCCGGCCCACAGGCCGCTCATCCATTCGCCGATCTGCGCCACGGTGGCGTCGGCCCGGTCGATCGACGGCGACATGCGGCCCTTGGCGATCACGTACAGCCGGTCGCTGATCTCGAACAGCTCGTCCAGTTCCTCGCTGACCACCAGCACGGCGCAACCGGCATCGCGCAGCGCCAGGATCTCGCCCCGAATCAGCGCCGCGGCGCCGACGTCCACGCCCCAGGTCGGCTGCGAGACCACGAACACCTTGGGCTGCGCGTCGATCTCGCGCCCGACGATGAACTTCTGCAGGTTGCCGCCCGACAGCGAGCGCGCCGCCGCCGACGGCCCGCCGGCCTTGACCTGGAAGCGTCCGATGATGGACGCCGCCTGCTTCTCCAGCGCGCCCAGGCGCAGCCAGCCGCCCCGTCCCACCGATTCGCCGCGGGTCAGCAGCAGGTTGTGCGCTAGGCCGAGCGTCGGCACCGCGCCGCGGCCCAGCCGTTCCTCCGGCACGAAGTGCAGCCCGAGCGCACGGCGCTGGCGCGGCCGCAGGCGCCCGGCCGGCCGGCCCAGCACCTCGACCATGCCGGGCTGCGCCCGCGTGTCCTCGCCGGACAGCGCGTACAGCAGTTCCTTCTGCCCGTTGCCCGATACGCCGGCCACGCCCACCACCTCGCCGGCGCGCACCTGCAGGCTGACGCCGTCCAGGTCCACGCCGAACTGGTCCTCGCGCGGCAGGGCGAGCCGGTTGACCGACAGCGCCACCGCGCCGGCATGCGCCTGCCGGTGCGTCAGCGGCGGAGGCTCGGCGCCGATCATCAGGCGCGACAGCGACTCGTTGCTTTCCTGGCGCGGGTCGCACACGCCGGTCACCTTGCCGCCCCGCAGCACCGTGCAGGCGGTGCACAGCTCGCGGATCTCGTGCAGCTTGTGGCTGATGTAGAGGATGGAGCAGCCCTGGGCCGCCAGGGTCCGGAGCACGACGAACAGCCGCTCCACCGCCTGCGGCGTCAGCACCGAGGTCGGCTCGTCCAGGATCAGCAGCTTCGGGTCGGTCAGCAGCGCGCGGATGATCTCGACCCGCTGCATCTCGCCCACTGACAGGGTATGCACCGGCCGCGTGGGCTCGATGTCCAGGCCGTACTCGGCCGCCTTGGCCACGATGCGCCGGGTCACCTCGGCCAGGGCCAGGTGCCGGTCCAGCCCGAGCCAGACGTTCTCGGCCACGGTCAGCGTGTCGAACAGGCTGAAGTGCTGGAACACCATGCTGATCCCCAGCGCCCGCGCCTCCTGCGGGTTGCGGATCAGCACCGGCTGGCCGTCGAAATGCACCGTGCCCTCGTCCGGCTTGACCGAGCCGTAGATGATCTTCATCAGGGTCGACTTGCCGGCGCCGTTCTCGCCGAGCACCGCATGGGTCTGCCCGGGCATCACGGAAAGCGAGACGTCGCTGTTGGCGACGACTGCCGGATAGCGCTTGGTGATCTGCGCGAGTTGTAAACGGGGAGGTGCTGTCATGGGGCGCAATTATTGACGGTCCGGCGGTCCCTCCCCGCGCCGGGTCAGTGCCCGCCGATATAGATGAACTTGAACAGGAAGATCGCCGCGATGATCCAGACCATCACATGCACGTCCCGTGCCCGCCCGGTGCACAGCTTGATGGCGGCGTAGCTGATGAAGCCGAAGGCCAGCCCGTTGGCGATGGAGTAGGTGAACGGCATCACCAATGCAGTGATCACGGCCGGCACCGCCTCGGTCACCTCGCCCCAGTCCAGTTCGGTCAGTTCGCGCAGCATCAGGCAGGCCACGTAGAACAAAGCCGGCGCGGTCGCATAGGCCGGCACCGAACCGGCCAGCGGCGCGATCACCAGGCAGGCCAGGAACATCACGCTCACCGTCAGCGCTGTCAGGCCGGTGCGCCCGCCGGCCTGCACGCCGGCGGCGCTTTCCACGTACGCGGTGGTGCTGGAGGTGCCCAGCAGGGAGCCGGCGAAGATGGCGCCGCTGTCGGCCAGCAGCGCGCGGTTCAGGCGATTCATCTTGCCTTCCTTGAGCAGGCCGGCGCGCTTGGCCACGCCCATCAGCGTGCCGGTGGCATCGAACAGCTCGACCAGGAAGAACACCAGCACCACGTTCAGGATGCCGCCCTTGAGCGCGCCCCAGATGTCCAGCTTGAACAGCGTCGGCTCGATCGACGGCGGCGCCGAGAACACGCCCTGGAACTTGTTGCCGCCGAAGAAGAACGACAGCACCGTCACCACCAGAATGCCGATCAGGATGGCCCCGCGCACGCCCAGCCTGTCGAGCGAGACGATCACCAGGAAGCCGAGCGTGGAGAGCACCACGGGGGCGGTGTGCAGATCGCCCAGCGTCACGTAGGTGGCCGGCGATGCGGCGACGATGCCGGCGCTCTTGAGCGCGATCAGCGCCAGGAACATGCCGATGCCCACCGTGATCGCCACGCGTATCGACGCCGGGATGCCGCGCACGATGAGCTCGCGCAAGCCCGTCAGCGTCACCAGCAGGAACAGGCAGCCCGATATGAACACCGCGCCCAGCGCGGTCTGCCACGAGTAGCCCATCTGCCCCACCACCACGAAAGCGAAGTAGGCGTTCAGCCCCATGCCCGGCGCCAGCGCGATCGGGTAGTTGGCATACAGCCCCATGATGAGCGTGCCCAGCGCGGCGATCAGGCAGGTGGCCACGAACACCGAGCCCTTGGGCATGCCCGCCTCGCCCAGGATGCTGGGGTTGACGAAGATGATGTAGGCCATCGTCAGGAAGGTGGTCAGGCCCGCCACGATCTCGGTGCGTACGCTGGTGCCGTGCTCCTTGAGCTTGAACACCTTTTCGATCAGTTCCATTTGAGTTGTCTCCGTATCTCGCTTGTTGGAATGAGGACTCAGGGCGATGACGGCCGCAGCGACGCCGCGACCGACTTGATGCGCTCGCGCAGCCAGCGCGCGGCATTGGACGAATGGGTGCGCTCGTGCCACAGCTGGTAGTACTCCAGCCGTGGCAGGGCCACCGGGCATTCGAGCACCGTCAGGGGCAGGCGCTCGGTGAAGCGCTCGCAGAACTGCCGGCCGGTGGTCAGCACCAGCAGGCTCGAGGCCACCATGTCCGGGATCAGGCTGAAGTGCGCGCAGCGCGCCGCGATGTTGCGTTGCAGCCCCATGCCGTCGAGCATGTGGTCGACGATGCCGCGCGCGCCCGGGTGCAGCGGCGTCGGGGCGATGTGGTCCAGCGCGAGCCAGGTATCGACGTCCCAGCCGCGCCGGGTGGCCGGATGGTCGCGGTTGACCAGCGACACCAGTTCGTCGTCCAGCAGGCGCGCCATGTGCAGGTCGCCCGGCGGCTTGGCCCAGTTGCCGATCACCACGTCCACCTGCCCCAGCGCGAGGTGCGCGTGGTAGTCGGAGTCGGAACTCAGCGGATGGATCTCGATGCGCGCGGCCGGCGCCTGCGCCTTGATCTGCGCGACCAGCTGCGGCAGGAACTGCGGGTCGAGGTAGTCGCTCGCGGCGATGCGGAAGGTGCTGTCGGTCGACTGCGGATCGAAACCGCGCGCATCCGAGAACAGCATCTCGGCGGCGCGCAGGATGGCCGCGCTCGGCTCGATCATCCGCAGGCCGGCATCCGTCGGGACCATGCCGGTGCCCGAGCGCACGAGCAGCGGGTCGCCCGACAGGTCGCGCAGGCGCTTGAGCGCCGCCGACACGGCCGGCTGGTACATGCCCAGGCGGATGGCGGCGCGCGAGACACTGCGGTCGGTCAGCACGGTATGAAGCACACGGATGAGGTGGAGGTCGATCTTGTCGAAAAGCGCTTGTTCTCTCATGGCGGCCCGCATCGCATGTCTATGGGCGGGCAGTTATACAGCGCGCACTCGAATAGGAATATGTGGATGTCACGCAGCCGCCACCGGCCCCGCATCCCTGTCCGGCGATGCGGGGAGCCAGCGGCGTGCCGGGCTCAGCCGGCGCGCACCGCGGTGATCGCGTCGAGAATGGCTTCGGAAGTGGCCGGCGCGCGCAGCGGCGGGTCGACCCTGTGGCCGCCCGCGGCCGAAACGGCGTCGCGGATGGCATAGAACACCGAGAACGGCAGCAGCAGCGGCGGCTCGCCCACCGCCTTGCTGCGATGGATCGAATCCTCGAAGTTGTCGCCCTCGAACAGCCGCACGTTGAACACCGGCGGGCAGTCGTTGGCGGTCGGGATCTTGTACGTGCTGGGCGCGTGGGTGGACAGCATGCCGGTCTTGGGATGCCAGACCAGCTCCTCCGTGGTGAGCCAGCCCATGCCCTGGATGAAGGCGCCCTCCACCTGCCCGATGTCCACCGCCGGATTGAGCGAGCGGCCGGCGTCGTGCAGCACGTCCGCGCGCAGCAGCTTCCATTCGCCGGTCAGCGTGTCCACCACCACCTCGCTCACGGCGGCGCCGTAGGCGAAATAGTAGAACGGGTGCCCGGTCATGGTGTCCCGGTCCCAATGCAGGCCGGGCGTGGCGTAGAACCCGTCGGACCACAGCTGCACGCGGTCGGTGTAGGCCTCGGCCACCAGGGTGGAGAAGTCGAACTCGCGGCCGTTGACCAGCACGCGGTCATTGGCGAAACGCACCTCCTCGGCCTTGCCGCCGTGGCGGGCGGCCGCGCAGGCGGCCAGGCGCTCGCGGATCTGCCGGGCCGCGTCCTGGGCGGCCTTGCCGTTCAGGTCGGCGCCGGTCGACGCCGCCGTGGCGGACGTGTTGGCCACCTTGGCCGTGTCCGTGGCGGTGGCGCGCACGCGCTCGAAGCGCACGCCCAGCTCGTGGGCCACCACCTGGGCCACCTTGGTGTTCAGGCCCTGGCCCATCTCGGTGCCGCCGTGGTTCACCAGGATCGAGCCGTCGGTGTAGACATGCACCAGCGCGCCGGCCTGGTTGAAGTGCGGCATGTTGAAGGAAATGCCGAACTTGATCGGCGTCAGCGCCAGCCCGCGCTTGAGCACCGGGCTGCCGGCATTGAACGCCGACACGGCCTCGCGCCGCTGGCGGTAGTCGCTGCTGGTCTCCAGCTGCGTCACCAGCTCGTCGATGACGTTGTCGGTGACCGGCTGGCGGTACGGCGTGACGTTGCGCTCGCCCTTCCCGTAGAAGTTGGCGCGGCGCACGTCGAGCGGGTCGCGGCCGAGCTTGCGCGCCACCGTGTCCAGGATGTTCTCGATGGCAATGGCGCCCTGCGGCCCGCCGAAGCCGCGGAAGGCCGTGTTGCTCTGCGTATTGGTCTTGCCCGAATACCCGTGCATCTCGACATCCGGCAGCCAGTAGGCGTTGTCGAAGTGGCACAGGGCGCGGGTCATCACCGGCCCGGACAGGTCCGCCGAATGGCCGGCGCGCGAGACCATGGTGACCTCGGCACCCAGGACGCGGCCCTCGTCGTCGTAGCCGACTTCGTACTCGTACCAGAAGCAATGGCGCCGGCCGGTGATGAGGAAATCGTCGTCGCGGTCCGGCCGCAGCTTGACCGGCCGTCGCAGCTTGCTCGCCGCCACCGCCGCCACGCAGGCGAACAGCGCCGACTGCGACTCCTTGCCGCCGAATCCACCGCCCATGCGCCGGCATTCGACCTGCACCTCGTTGGCATGCAGGGCCAGCGCGTGCGACACCAGGTGTTGCATCTCGCTGGGATGCTGCGTCGAGCAATGCACCAGCATCGCGCCGCCCTCCTTCGGGATGGCGTAGCTGATCTGACCCTCCAGGTAGAACTGCTCCTGGCCGCCGACGTCGAAGGTGGTCTTGAACCTGTGCGGCGCGCGGTCGATGGCCGCGCGCGCGCCGCCCTCGGTCGTGCGGCGCGACATGTGCATCGGCGGCAGCACGTACAGGCCCTTCTCATGCGCCTCGCGCGGGCCGAGCACCGGCGCCGCCGCCTCCACCTGCAGCACCTCCTTGGCACGGGCGGCGGCACGGCGCGCCTCGTTGCGGGTGGTGGCGAGCACCGCGAACACGGGCTGGCCGAGGTAGCGGATGTCGCCGCTGCACAGGATCGGGTCGTCGTGGATGATCGAGCCGCAGTCGTTGCTGCCGGGGATATCGGCGGCCGTGATCACGTCCACCACGCCGGGCATGGCGCGGATGACCTCGAGCGACATGCCGGTCAGGCGGCCCGCCGCCACCGGCGACAGGCCAAGGGCGCAATGCAGCGTGCCGGTCAGCTCGGGAATGTCGTCGACGTAGGTCGCCTCGCCCGCCACGTGCAGCGCGGCCGATTCGTGCGGGCGGCTGATGCCCACCCGCGCGCCCTGCGCCAGGGCCTTGGCCTCGGCGCCGGCGTCGATGCGGGCGGCGGTGTTGGCCACGTAGTCGGCGAATGCCTCGGCGTTCTGCAGGAGTCGGGGATCCACTGGCTTGTTCATGTTCAGGCTCCTTGCGTTCCGACGCTGGCGACGGCATGCGGCATCACGCTCCACACGCTGGTCTCCTGCACCGGCAATGCGTCCTGCAGGCGGGTTTCCAGCCACAGGCGGGTGATCAGGTTGGCCGCCACCTGCAGACGATACGCCGCCGAGGCGCGCATGTCGCTCAGGGGCGTGAAATCCTCGGCCAGGGCCTGGCGGGCGGCGTCCACCGCTTCCTGCGTCCAGGGCTTGCCGGTCAGTGCCGCCTCGGCGCGGGCCGCCCGCTTGACGGTTGCCGCCATGCCGCCGAAGGCCAGCCGCACCTGCTTCACCCGGCCCTGGCCGTCCAGTTCCAGCGAGAAGGCGCCGCACAACGCGGAGATGTCGCAGTCGAAGCGCTTGCTGATCTTGTAGGCGCGCACCCGGCGCGCGGCGACCGACATGGGCACCGCCACCGCCTGCACGAACTCGCCCGGCTCCAGCCGGTTCTTCATGTAGTCGACGTAGAAGTCCGAAAGCGGCATGCGGCGCACGCGCGCGCCCTGGCGCAGTTCGATCTGCGCGTCCAGCGCCATCAACACCGGCGCGGAGTCGCCGATGGGCGAGCCGTTGGCGACGTTGCCGCCCATCGTGCCGGCGTGGCGGATCGGCGGCGAGGCAAAGCGCAGCCAGACGTCGGTCAGCCCCTCGAACCGTGCCGCCAGCGCGGACCACGCCGCCTCCAGCGAGGCGCCGGCGCCGATGTACAGCTCGGCGCCCTGCTCGCCCTGGCGCTCCTCGACCCGCTTGAGCTCGGCGACGTCGCCCACGAAGATGATGTCACCCAGGTCGCGGAACTGCTTGTTGACCCACAGCCCGATGTCGGTGGAGCCGGCCAGCACCACCGCGCGCGGATTGGCCTGGCGCAGCGCCGCCAGGTCGTCGAGCGTCCGGGGCGCATGGAAACGGTCGGTGCGGGCGCCCAGGGGGGCGCAATACTCGAAGCCCGCATCGCCCTGGATGCCTTTCAGCGCCTCGACCACCGGCCGGCTGTCGAGCCGTACCGCCGGCAGGTCGAACATGCGCTGGCCGGCGTCGAGGATGGGGCGGTAGCCGGTGCAGCGGCACAGGTTGCCCGACAGCTCGTCAGCCAGTTGCTGGCGGCTCGGGCGCGTGCCGTCGGCCTGGTGATGCTCGTACGACGACCACAGCGACATCACGAACCCCGGCGTGCAGAAACCGCACTGCGAACCGTGGCAGTCGACCATGGCCTGCTGCACGGGGTGCAAAGGCACGGTCGCGCGCTTGGCGCCATGGGGCGTGGTTGCGGCGGCGGCACCCGGGCTGCCTGCGCTGCACTGGCGCTTGAGGTCTTCCACCGTGAACAGCGCCTTGCCGTGCAGCGTGGGCAGGAACTGGATGCAGGCATTGACCGTCTGCAGGTTCAGGCCGTCGACGGCCCCGGGCGCGCCGGGCGCGGCCAGTTCGCCGATCACCACCGTGCAGGCGCCGCAATCGCCTTCGTTGCAGCCCTCCTTGGTGCCGGCGCAGTGCGCGTCCTCGCGCAGCCAGTCGAGCACCGTGCGGGTGGGGTGGACGCCCTCCACGTCGATGACGCGGCCCTGGTGGTAGAAGCGGATCGGCTGGGTGGCGGTGTTGGAATTCGTGCTCATCGTGGCGGCTCTCGTGCCGAGTTGTTCGGCCACCCTGGAACATACCGGGCGGCGCCCCATGCGTCATAGCAGACTGGCGATACAGCCTATTTGGGTGTCCCTATGGACGGAGCGGGTTTACCCCAGTGTACGGAGCAATTCCCGCGCCAGGAGCCTCCCGGCGAGCCGGATGCCTAACCTGCCCGGGCTTCTCCGCGCCGGGCGCGCTACCGTGGCGCCGGAGTGGCCGCGGCGCCGGCCCGGCGCAGGCGCTCGGTCAGCCAGTCCACCCGGCGCATGAAGGGCCGCTCGAACAGCCGGTAGGTGACGGACGCGCTGACCACCAGCGCCACGCCCAGCCCGCACGCCGCCAGCCAGTGGCCGTGCAGCGTCGGCGCCGACCCGGCGCGCAGGCTCATCAAGAGATACAGCAGCAGCCCGTGCGTCAGGTAGATGCTGTAGCTGATCTGCCCCAGGTAGCGCACGGAACGCAGCGCGAAGCACCCGAACACGGTGCAACCCTGGGCCACCAGCCAGAAGAAGACGAACAGCAGCCCCAGGTCGAGCAGCGGGCGCCCCTTGGGCAGCGCGACCAGCAGCACGATCAGGCCGACGCACAGCGCCGACGCCATTCGCGTCGTGGCGAAGCCGCGCAGCGTTCCGGCCCGCACCAGCCAGGCCACCAGCCCGCCGAGGAAGAACGCGCCGAACGAGCCAAAGCTGTGGTTGTAGTACAGCAGCACGAGCGTGACGGCGGCGCTGGCCGCCAGCAGCGCCTTGTTGACCCGCACCGACAGCGCGAAGGCGCACAGCGGCAGGGCCAGATAGAAAGTCCACTCGTAGGCCAGCGTCCAGGTCACGCCCGCGGTCAGCGGCAGCACGTCGACCTCGGCGAAATCGGGCCGGCCCGTCACCCCGAAGGCGATCCACTTCGCGTAGGCCAGCATGTCCGACGCCGTGTCCATGCCGCCGCGCGGCCGCACATACACCGCCACCAGCAGCACCATCACGGCGAGGACGAAGTAATACAGCGGCGCAATGCGCAGGAACCGGGAGACGAAGAAGCGCAGCCAGTCGAAGCCGCCCTTCGCCCTGGCGTCGAGCAGCCGCCCGACGAAAAGGAACGAGGTGATCATGAAGAACACCCAGACGCCCGCCTTGCCCAGCAGCGCGAACGACCTCGACGCCGGCTCCTCCCAGACGCCGCCCTGCCGGTAGATCAGCCAGATGTGGGCATGGTGGAAGAACACGAAGGTGGCGGCGAAGCCGCGCAACCCGTCGATGCTGGCGTACTTGCCCGCTTTCTCGAGCGGCACCAGCACGCCCGTCCTGGCGAGCCAGCCGGCGACGAGGAGCATGAGGGCGAAGCCACCGACAAGGTAGGCCTGCTCGGCGGTGACCATGCGGCCATCCTACGCAACAAACGGGCCGGGATCGGCCGCCGGTTGCGGTTGCTTACTTCAAGGCCCATAGGCATGGCCCGCGCGCATTTTCGATGCGGCGCGCCCGGAGTGGCACTATCGCCCGGTCGTCCCGTGCACCAGCCGCTCGAAGATGTCCGGCCCGCCCATCTGGCCGCCCTTGAGCATCAGTTCCATGCCGTCGAGCGAAGGCTGGTCGCTGTGCATCCGGCACAGCGGCGCGCCCGGCCCGAGCGGGCCGACGTAGCGCAGGCCCCAGCCGTCGAGCGCCCGCACGGCGTGGCTGGAAGTGTCGCCGCCGGCGATGCCGACGCGGCGCACGGGTACCCGGCGCAGTACCTCGGCGAGCAATTGCCCGCCGGCGACCGCAAGGTCGCGCGCCTGCACGTCCGGGTTGCGCCCTTCCCCCGCCACCGTGCAGGCCAGCACGTGGCGGCCAGCCTCCAGATGGCCGGCCAGCGTGCGCGCCGCTTCGAGCCGATAGGCGTCGTCGCGAGCCGCCAGGCGCCGCGCGTCGAGCGTCACCGGCTCGAAGGAAACCGCCGCCGCCACCTGCGCCGCCGTCACCGGCGACAGGCTGCCGGCCAGGGCCAGCACCGGGCCTCGGGCCGGTGCCACCGGCGAAGCGGCGCGGTCCGTCGCCGACGGCGCCAGTCCCTCGGCCACGGCCACGGCTTCGACCACGCTGCTCGGACCGACCGCGAGGCGCGTGCCACTCGCCGGCCGGCGGCGCCAGTGGCGGCCGATGGCGTGCAGGTGCGCCGCGTCGCCCACGTCCCACAACAAGGCATGGACGTCGTCACCGCACGCCTGCAGCACAGCGGCGTCGAGCGCCTCGTCGCCGCCGGCGTGCAAGGTCCAGGGCACCAGGCCGACGCCGGCGAGCCCCTGGCGCTCCAGATGGCGGCGCAGGTCGGCTTCGTGCATCGGCGTGACCGGATGGCGGCTCATGGTCGGGTGGCGGTCCAGCCGGTACACCTCGCCGCCGCTGCCGGCCGTGGCGAAAAGATTGCCGAACAGGCAGTAGCGGCCGAGGCCGGGCTGTCCGCCCAGCACGTGCACGGGCGCTCCGCCCTGCCCCTCGGCCACGCCAGCCGCCAGCACCCGCACCGCTTCGCCGATGCTGCCGACGCCGGGGCTGCTGTCGAAGGTGGAACAGGTCTTGTAGTGCAACACGCGCGGCCGCAGGCGGCGCGCCAGGTCGGCCACGGGTGCCAGCTCGGCATGCATCTCGGCGGGCGGCATCGAGCGCGCCGCCCCGGCGATGCCCAGGCAGTCGATCTCGCCGATGGCCCGAAGCCGCCGCGCGTCCAGCAGGCCCAGCAGCAGCAGGCTGCGCATGCCGCAGCGCGCCGCCGTGGCCAGCGCGTCGGTGGCGCCGGTGAAATCGTCGCCGTAGTACAGCAGTGCCGGCGCGTTGCTCATGCTCACCGGCCGAAGAATTGCAGCGCCTGCGCAAGCTCGGGCGCCTGGCGCGCGGCGTCGGCCAGCGACTGGCCGGCGCTCACCGCGGACCAGGCCTGGCGCAGGCTGGCCACACCCGCGGCCGGGCCACCCGGGTGCGCCAGGATGCCGCCGCCGGCCATGAACAGCAGGTCGTCGCGCCGCACCGCCTGCCAGGTCGCGGGCACGGTGCCGGCCCATTGGCCGGAGGAGAACGCCGGCAGCACCGCGTCGTCGGCGCCTTCGGCCAGGGGCGCGTAGCAGGCCTGCGCGGACATGACCACTTCCTCGTCGTCCTGCGCGAACTTTCCCTGCAGCCCGTGCACGTGCATGTGGTCCACGCCCGCGAGCCGCCACAGCGTCTGGTAGGCCTGGAAGCCGATGCCCAGCATCGGGTGGCGCGACATGGCGCCGAATCCGTTGCGGTGCCCGTGCAGCACCAGCGGCGTATGGCGGCGCAGCCTCTGGATCGCCGAGAAGCCGCACCAGTTGAGGCTGGCCATCACGCAGCTGCCGCCCTCGCGCTCGACCAGGTCGGCATGGCGGCACATGGCGTCGCCCTCGTCGCTGATGTTGAACGCCACCATGACGTGCTTGCCGGTGCGCTCCTGGTGCGCGCGCACCACCGCCATCACCGCCGGCACGCGCTCGGCCAGCGGCGCGTGGACCGGGTCGGCGCAGACCTCGTCGTCCTTGATGAAGTCGACGCCGGCCTCGCACAGGCGCGCCACCAGCACGGCCGTCTCCCGCGCAGACAGGCCGACGTTCGGCTTGATGATGGTGCCGACCATCGCCCCGCTTGCCACGCCGGTCAGGCGGCGCGTGCCGGCGATGCCGGCAGCGGGCCGCTCGAAGCGCGCGCGGTAGGCAGCCGGCAGCGCCAGGCGCTCGAGCCGCAGGCCGGTCACTTCGCCCAGGTCGTACAGGTTGCCCGCCACCGTCGCGGCCAGCGTCGGCAGGTTGGCGCCGATGTTGTCCACGGGGTAGGCAATGCGCACCTCGAAGCGGCGATACGGACCGCCACGCCCCTTGCGTGCCAGCCACGCGTTGGGCAGCGACGGTGCCTCGGCCGGCGCCAGTTCATCGATCGACTCGACCACCGCGCGGGCGCGTTCGCGCAGGGCGTCGGTCTCCCCCTCGACGCGGGTGAAGGTGCCGCAGGACTGCTCGCCGGCCATCACCTCGGCCACGGCCGCCGGCTCCAGCGGCGTCTCCACCAGGTATGTGGCCTGCACGCGTTCGGTCATTGGCGTCGCTCCCGCGGCCGTCACAGGGTGTCCAGGTCGGGGAACGGCCGCACCGGGTCCTTGCCGTCCCAGTTCGCCGCCGCCTCGCGGATCAGCCTGAACAGCTTGCCCTTGGGCCCGGCCACTTCCGACAATTCGATGGTCGTGCCCGGCAGCGCGCCGCTGTCCTCGAAATAGACGAAGCGGCCGTTGGCGCCCACCTCGCCACCCATGCAGACGTTGAAGCCGGCCGCTTGCGCACGCGCCAGGTCGGCGTCGAAGTGCTCGGTCCAGTAGGCGACGTGCTGCACGCCGGCATGGCCCGCGCGCAGGAAGTCGCGGTACATCGACGGCACGTCGTTGCGGGTTTGCACCAGCTCGATCTGCAGGCCGCCGGCGTTGGCCAGCGCCACCGAGTTGTGCGGCTCGTAGCGCTCGCCGCGGTAGGTGTAGTTGCGGATCGGCACGCGCGGGTTGTAGTACCACGGCCCGACGCCCAGCACGCGGGACCAATGGTCCATCGCCGCCTCGATGTCGGGCACGATGTAGGCCACCTGCCGGATCTCTCCGAAGAATCTGCTCATGGGAATGCCAGGTTTGAAGGGAAGGAAGAAGATCGAAGGCGGCTCAGGCCTTCAGGAAGCCGGTCGAGAACCAGGGCACCGCGGCGACCACGATCAACCCGATCACCAAGGCCACGAGATAGCCCCAGATCGGGCGGATGCCCTCGACCGGATCGACCTTGCCGATGGCGCAGGCCGCGTAGTAGCCCACGCCGAACGGTGGCGCGAACAGCCCCAGGCCCATCGACAGCACCACCACCATGGCGTAGTGCACCTCGTGCACGCCGACGGCGCGCGCAATGGGGAACATCAGCGGGCCGAACAGCACCACCGCCGGAATGCCCTCGAGCACGCTGCCCAGCACGATGAAGGCGACGACCGACACGGCAATGAAGCCGGCCTTGCCGCCGGGCATGGCCTGCATGGCCGCCGCCAGATCGTGCGCGAAGCCCGATTGCGTCAGGCCCCAGGCCATGGCCGTGGCCGCGCCGATGATGAAGATGATGGCGCCGGACAGCGCAGCCGTCTCGATCAGCATGGGCATGACGCGCCGGAGATCGAACTGGCGGTAGATGAGCAGGCCCGCCAGCACCGAGTAGGCGATGCCGATGGTCGAGACCTCGGTGGCCGTGGCCACGCCCTCAACCACCGCCGCGCGGATCACGAACGGCAGGGCCACCGCCGGCAGCGCATAGACCAGCGCCCGCGCGATGGCACGGCCGCTGGCGCGCTCGACGCCGGCCAGGTCCTCGTGGCGGTAGCGCCACCAGACCACGGCGCACAGCGCCACGCCCAGCACCGCGCCGGGCAGCAGGCCGCCGGTGAACAGCGCCGCGATCGACACCCCGGTGACCGAGCCGATGGTGATCAGCACGATCGACGGCGGGATCGTCTCGGTCTGCGCGCCGGTGGTCGACAGCAGCGCCACCAGTTCGCCCGGCTTCGCGCCGCGCTTCTTCATCTCCGGGAACAGCACCGGCGCGATGGCGGCCATGTCGGCCGCCTTGGAGCCGGAGATGCCCGACACCAGGTACATGGCACCGATCAGCACGTAGCTCAGGCCGCCGCGCACGTGTCCCAGCAAGCTGGCCAGGAACTGCACCATGGCACGCGCCATGCCCGTCATCTCGATCAGCAGGCCGAGGAAGACGAACAGCGGCACCGCCAGCAGGATCAGGTGCGACATGCCCTCGTCCATGCGCCCCACCATCACGAGCATGGGCGTGCGGGTCGTCAGCGCCAGGAAGCCGAAGGTGGCCAGCGCGAACGAGAAGGCGATCGGAACCCCGGCGAACACGCAGGCGCCCACCACGCCCGCGAAGAAGATCAGCAGGTTGAGCTTGCCCAGCGGCATCAGCACCGGGCCGAGCACCCAGAATGCGCCGCACAGCACCACCACCAGCGCGGCTGCCTGCAGCACCCGCACCGGGCTGCCCACGCGCAGCAGCCGTAGCACCCCCACCAGCACCATCAGCGCCACACCGACGGGCAGCGCCGAGGCGCGCCAGGCGTTGCTGATCTCCATGGCCGGCGTGACGATCATCGCCTCTTCGTAGGCGTACTCGTAGGCCGGATGGGCGATCAGCAGCAGAAAAGCCAGCGCCGCGGCGACTGCCAGCACGTCCAGGAAGGCCCGTGCCTGCGGCGAGGCCTTGGCCACGAAGGCCGTCATGCGCATGTGCTCGCCGCGCCGCATGGCGACCACCGCGCCCAGCATGGAAAGCCACAGGAACAGCAGCCCGGCCAGTTCGTCCGACCACACCAGCGGCGCATGGAACACGTAGCGCGCCACCACGCCGGCCAGCAGCACGACCACTTCGGCCAGCACCAGCAGCGCCGCCGGGACCTCGGTCAGCAGGCCGAGCCAGCGGTCCAGGGCCTGTGCCGCACCGCGCCAACCCCGGGCCGGCGCCGCCGCGCGGCCCGCGGCCAGGCCGCCTGCGTCTTCGACGCTGCCGACCTGCATGTCAGGACACCTTGCCGGCGGTCGCTTCCAGCAACGCCCAGGCCTCGTCGCCGAACTTGGCCTTCCACTCGGCGTAGAAGCCCGCCTTCTGCAGCGCGGCCCGGAAGCTGTCGCTCGGCGCCTGGTTGAACGCCAGGCCCTTGGCGCTGAGTTCGGCCTGGAGGTTCTTGTTGAGCTGGCGCAGGTCTTCGCGCTGCTGCAGCGCGCCGTCGTTGAAGGCGCGCGCCACGATGGTCTTGAGATCGTCCGGCAGGCCACGCCAGGCGCGCCCGTTGACCACGATGTGGTAGCCGTCCCAGCTGTGGTTGGTCAGCGAGCAGAACTTCTGCACCTCGAACAGCTTGGCCGTCTGCACGATGGCCAGCGGGTTTTCCTGCGCATCCACCACCTTGGTCTGCAGCGCCGAGTACACCTCGCTGAACTGCAGGCTGGTGGGCGAGGCCGACAGCGACTTGAACAGCGAGATGCCCATCGGGCTGACCGGCACGCGGATCTTCATGCCCTCCAGGTCCGCCGCCGCCTGGACCGGCTTGGTGCTGGTCGTGATCTGGCGGAAGCCGTTGTCCCACATCTTGTCGAAGGTGTAGAGGCCCACCTTGGCGAAGGCCGCGCGGATCGAGCTGCCCAGCTTGCCGTCCACCGCGCCCCACACCTGGTCGTAGTCGGAGAAGGCGAAGCCGACGGCGGTGATCGCGCTGATCGGCGCCAGGGTGGCGATCACCATGGTGCCCGGGTTGAATATCTCCAGGCCGCCGCTGCGCACCTGCGCGAGCATGTCGGTGTCTCCGCCCAACTGGTTGTTGGGAAACACCTTGATTTCCATCCGGCCCTTGCTCTCCGACGCGATGCGCGCAGCAACCTCGTTGGCGCGGACGTTCAGCGGATGGCTGACCGGGAGGTTGTTGCCGTACTTGAAGCTGTATTCCGGCGCGGCGGCCAGCGCCAATCCGGGCAGGGCCGAGGCGACGCCTGCCGCAGGCAGCAGCGAGAAGGAACGCAGCAGGCTGCGCCGCGTGAGCGAGGGGGTGGTCTTCATCCGTTGTCTCCAGTTGAACTCTGTTGCGGTCACAGCCGGCATGGCCGGATCGAGCCGGTCACGCGCCGCTTCGGGAACGGCAGTCGCCACGATAGGCAGTGCACGGCACCACCGCAAACTTGGTTTGTGATGGATTTTGATGGCTTTTCAGCCTACCTCAATTGCAGCGTGCATGCATGCCGCCGTCGACCAGCAGCTCCACCCCATTGATGTAGCGCGCCTCGTCGGACGCCAGGAACACCGCGGCGTTGGCCACGTCCCACCCATCGCCCATGCGGCCGGTGGGCGACAGGCGGTTGCGCGCCTCGACCATCTGGTCCCTGGTGTCGTAGAAACCCGAGATCTGCTGGTAGATGTGCGGCGTGTCCATCACGCCGGGCAGGATGCAGTTGGCGCGTATGCCGCGGCCTGCGTACTGCAGCGCGATGCTCTGGGTCAGCGAATTGACCGCCCCCTTGGAGGCGGCATAGGCGCAGTACGCATACCCGGTCCAGCGCACGCCGCCGAGCGCCCCGATGTTCACGATGGCGCCGCTGCCCTGCGCTTCCATCAGGGGCAGCACGCACTTGCAGGTCAGGAACATGCTCTTGACGTTGACCGTCATCACCCGGTCCCAGGTCTCCTCGCTGGTCTCGACCGGTCCGCCCTGCGACGTGATGCCGACGTTGTTGTGCAGGACGTCGACGCGCCCGTAGGCCTTCAGCGCCGCGTCCACCGCTCGCTGCACCTCGTCCAGCCGCGTGACGTCCGCCGCCACCGCGATCGCCGCGCCGCCCTCCTCGAGAATCAGCGCGCGCGTCTTCTGCGCGGCCGCCGCGTCGCGGTCGACCGCGATCACCCGGGCGCCATGGCGGGCGTAGGCCACCGCCGCCGCCTTGCCGTTGCCCCAGCCGTCGCCGACCGATCCGGCCCCGAACACCAGGGCCACGCGGTCCTGCAATCTTGCTTTCGTCTCCATCGTCGTCCTTCGAATTCGCGCCCGATTGCGCTTGACTGGCCGCTACGATAGTCTCGGCGCCAGCATGAAAGAAGGCCATCGCATGATGTTTTTTGATGGATTGATGGAGCGCTGCCCGTGACGCGCCAATTGCCCGGCGTGGCCGACATCGCGCAACTGGCCGGCGTGTCCACCGCCACCGTCGATCGCGTGCTGCACCGGCGCGCGGGCGTGCGCGCGGCCACCGCGCAGCGCGTGCTCGACGCCGCCGCCGAGCTTCGCTACCTGCCCCAGGAAGACCTGTACGCGGCCATGGCGCCGGCGCCGATGCAGCTGCTGTTCATCCTGCCCGACCGCAGCAGCCGGTTCCTGCGCATGCTGGGCGAATGGGTGCGCTTCTCGCACGAGCACTGGGCGCCCTACAACGTGCAGTGCCGCACGGCCTTCATCCAGAGCTTCGACCCCGACGCCCTCGCCGCCATGCTGCGCCGGCGCGGGCGCCGCTGCGACGGCATCGCCTTCATGGCGCTGGAGCATCCCAAGGTACGCGAGGCGGTCAACGCGCTGGCCGAACAGGGCGTGCCCACCGTCACGCTGGTGTCCGACCTGTCCAACTCGCGCCGGGTCGCGTATGTCGGCCTGGACAACCGCGCCGCCGGGCGCACCGCGGCCTATCTCATCGCACGCTTCGTCGGGCCGTCGCGGCCGGCCAAGGTGGCGATGATCGCGGGGTCGCTCAGCTACCGGGCACACGAGGAGCGCGAGGCCGGCTTCATGCACCTGTTCGTCGAGCAGTACCCGCACATGCAGGTGGTCGGACTGCGCGAAGGCTACGACGACGACCGCACCAACTACAAGCAGGCCCGCGCCCTGCTGCAGCAGCACCCCGACCTGGCCGCCATCTACAACATCGGCGGCGCGGCCGAAGGCATCGGGCGGGCACTCAAGGAAAGCGGCCATGCGCACAAGGTGGTGTTCATCGGCCACGGCCTGACGCCCGACACCCGCGCCATGCTGATCGACGGCACCATGGACGCGGTCATCAACCAGAGCCCGCACACGGCCATCCTGAGCAGCGTGCGCATCTTCACCAACCTGCGCGACCGGCGGCAGCTGCTGTCCGGCGTGGAGGCCACGCGCAGCGAGGTGATCTTCCGCGAGAACCTGCCGTGACCCGCGCCGGCGTCACCCTTCCCGGAACGTCTCCACGATGAACTCGCGCAGCCAGCGGTTCGACGGGTCGTCCTCGAAGCGCCGGCTCCAATGCAGCGCCACCTCGAAGTCGCGCAGCGGAAACGTCGGCTCCACCACCACGTAGCCGCCCTCCTCGGCGAAGCCGCGCGCAATGTTGCGCGGCATGACCACCGCCAGGTCGGTGGCGCGCACGATCGCCGGCAGCACCATGAAATGCTCCGTGGTCAGCCGCACCCGGTCTTCAAGCTTGAGGAGGTGCAGGATGCGCAGGGTCTCGGCATGGGTGCGCACGGCCACGTATTCCAGCTTCTGCAGCGCCGCGAGCAGGGCCTGGCCGCGGGTGCGCCGCCCGGCGAAGGGATGGCCGGCGCGCAGCAGGACGATGTAGCGGTCGCGCAGCAGCAGGCGCCGCTCGGTGTCCTTGACCTCCGGCAGGAAGCCGAAGGCGAAATCCAGGCGCCCGCTGTCCAGCGCCGGCGCGATCTCGGCCGGCGGCAGCGCCATCGTCTCGATGCGCACGCCGGGCGCCTTCGGTGCCAGCCCCGCCATCAGCACCGGCAGGAAGCGGCCCTCGCCGATGTCGCTCATGTGGATGCGGAAGGTCTTGCGCGACTGGGCTGGATCGAACCGGTCGGGCTCGTTGAGCGCATCCTCGATGGTGGCCAGCGCCGACTGCACCGCCAGCGCCAGCCGTTCGGCCCGGCGCGTGGGCACCACCCCGCCGGCGGCGCGGGTGAACAGGGCGTCGCCCAGCAGCAGGCGCAGCCGGCCCAGCCCGTGGCTGGCCGCCGGCTGGGTCAGGCCCAGCGCCTCGGCCGCGCGGCTGACGCTGCGCGCGCGGTAGACCGCATCGAACAGGCGCAGCAGATTGAGGTCAATCGCCTCGGTATGAATTTCGTGCATGTTACTTAGGTGCCTTATTTTATTGATGGATGGCCGGCGTGCCAGCACACTTCCGCCCGGCGGCAACCCGCCGCAGCCTCTAGAACGAACCGAGGAGACACGTCATGCCACGGATCCCGAAGTTGATTCCACTCTTTGCAGCGGCGCTGTTGTGCGCCGCCGGCGCGGCGCAGGCGCAGCAGAAGCCCGAGCCGGAGCCCGGCTGGGCCAAGGGCCGGCCCAAGAGCGACGAGGCCATGCGAATGGCCCCGGTGCCGGCATTCCCCATCCCGACCGCGGCCGACAAGCTGCCGACGGCCAAGTTCAAGCTGCCGCCCGGATTCAAGGTGGAAACCTGGATGCCCGGCGTGCTGGACGCGCGCGAATTGCGCCAGGGCGCGGACGGCACGGTGTTCGTCAGTTCGCTGTTCGTGGCCCAGAAGGTCTACGCGGTGACCGACAAGGGCGGCAAGCGCGAGCTCAAGACCGTCGTCGACAAGATGCCCATGGCGGCCGGCATCGCCTATGACAAGGGCACGCTGTTCGTGGCGACCAACACGAAGATCATGCGCTACGACGGCATCGACTCGAAGCTGGACAACCCGGGCGAGCCGAAGGTCATCTACGACAAGCTGCCCGGCGGCGAGGACCACAGCTGGAAGTACCTGCGCATCCACAACAACAAGCTGTATTTCCCGATCGGGGCGCCTTGCAACATCTGCGACCCGGGCGACTACGCCAAGATCTACCGCATGGATCTCGACGGCAGCAACGTCGAGACCATCGCCGCGGGCGTGCGCAACACCGTGGGCTTCGACTTCGACCCCAAGACCGGCGACCTCTGGTTCACCGACAACGGACGCGACTGGTTCAGCGAGGAACTGCCCAACGACGAGCTCAACCGCGTCAACATGAAGGGCAAGCTGGGCCAGCACTACGGCTATCCGTACTGCCACCAGGGCAACATCCCCGACCCCGAGTTCGGCTGGGGCAAGAAGTGCAGCGACTACGTCAAACCCGCCGCGCTGCTCGGCCCGCACGCCGGCTCGCTGGGCCTGAAGTTCTACGACGGCAAGATGTTCCCCGCCAAGTACCGCGGCGCCATGTTCATCGCCCGCCACGGCCCCTGGAACCGCAGCACCAAGTACGCCGACGTCTCGGTCGCCTGGCCCGACGGCAAGGGCGGCGCCAAGGTCGAGCCATTCATGACCGGCTTCGTGCAGGACAACACGTACGTCGGCCGGCCGGTGGACTTCCTGGTGCTCAAGGACGGCTCGATGCTGGTGAGCGACGATCACGCCGGCGCCATCTACCGCATCAGCTACGGCGGCAAATGAGGGTGGGCGCGCGCATCATTGCCATCGCCGCGGCCGCCGCGGCCCTCGCGGGCACCGCGGCGCCGGCGGCGGCGCAGGCCGCGGGCAACTATGCGCAGCGCTACGCATCGCTGTGCGCCGCCTGCCATGGCGCCAACGGCGCCAGCACCCTGCCCGGGGCGCCCAACCTGGCGGGCCAGCACTCCTTCTACGTGGTGACGCAGTTGTTCCTCTACCGGGCGGGCCGTCGGTCCAACGAAGCGATGAGCGCGGTGGCCAAGACGCTCACCGACGACGACCTGCGCGGTTTTTCCGACTTCATCGCCACGCTGCCCGCGCTGCCGGCCACGCCGCCGGCAGGCCCGGTGGACGCCGCGCGCATGGCAAGCGCCAAGGCGCTGGCGACGGAGCACAAGTGCGTGTTCTGCCACGGCGCGGATTTCAGCGGCGGCCAGCAGGTGCCGCGCATTGCCGGACAACACGAGGACTACCTCAAGGACGTGCTGCGCGGCTACAAGAGCGGCAAGCGCACCGGCTACACGATGGCCATGAGCGAAGCGGTCAGCCGCATCTCGCCGGAAGAACTGGACACCCTCGCCTACTACGTTGCCCGGTTCCCCGGCGCGGCCGCACCGGGCGGCGCGGGAGCCACCACCGGCAAATAGACCGAACTGCATCGACAGCCAAGCGCGCGCACGTGGCGCGCGACCAGCCATCAAGGGAGACAGTGCGTTGGAAGTTTCGTTCAACAAGGACATCGAGGCGCTGCGCCTGGGCGCCGGGGAGACCTTTCACGGCGAGGGCATCCTCGCCATCACCAAGGGCCTGCTGCAGTCGGGCGTCGCGTACGTCGGCGGCTACCAGGGCGCGCCGGTCTCGCACCTGCTGGACGTCATGGTCCAGGCCAAGCCCTACATGGACGAACTGGGCGTGCACGTCGAGGCGTGCGCCAACGAGGCCTCGGCCGCCGCCATGCTCGGCGCCTCCATCCACTACCCGCTGCGCGGGGCGGTCACCTGGAAGTCCATCGTCGGCACCAACGTTGCGGCCGACGCGCTGTCCAACCTGTCGTCCCCGGGCGTCAAGGGGGGCGTGCTGATCGTCGTGGGTGAGGACTACGGCGAGGGCGCGAGCGTGATCCAGGAGCGCACCCACGCCTACGCACTCAAGTCCGGCATGTGCCTGCTCGACCCGCGGCCCGAACTGGGCCAGATGGTGCGCATGGTCGAGCACGGCTTCGCCCTGTCGGAAGCCTCCAACATGCCCTGCATGATGGAACTGCGCATCCGCGCCTGCCACGTGCGCGGCAGCTTCGAGTGCCGCGACAACCGGCCGCCGGCGGTGTCCACCCGCGCGCTGATGGACGAACCCGCCGGCTTCGACTACATGCGGCTGGCCCATCCGCCCGTGACCTTCCGCCAGGAAAAGCTCAAGGGCGAGCAACGCATTCCGGCCGCGCGCCGCTACATCGTCGAGCACGGCCTGAACGAGACCCTGCCGGGCACGCGCGCCGACCTCGGCATCGTGGTCCAGGGCGGCCTGTACAACGCGCTGCTGCGCAGCCTGCAACTGGCGGGCCTGGCCGATGCCTTCGGCGAAAGCGCGATTCCGCTGCTGGTGCTCAACGTCACCTGCCCGCTGGTGCCCGACCAGCTTGCCGGCTTCTGCGCAGGCAAGCGCGGCGTGCTGGTGGTCGAGGAAGGCCAGCCCGAATACATCGAGCAGGAGATCGCCACCGTCCTACGCCGTCGCGGCATCGACACGCCGCTGCATGGCAAGGACATGCTGCCGCTGGCGGGCGAACTGGCGGTCGAGGCGCTGGCCGAGGGCATCGCCAAATGGGCCGACCACTACCTGCCGGGCCGCGACGGCGGCCCCGCCGCCTGGCTGGCCGACAACGGCGAGCGCCGCGCGGCGGTGGCGGCGATGCTGGACAAGCCGCTGCCGAACCGTCCGCCGAGCTTCTGCGTCGGCTGCCCGGAGCGGCCGGTGTTCTCGGCGCTCAAGCTGGCGCAGCAGGACACCGGTCCGGTGCACATCGCCGCCGACATCGGCTGCCATGCGTTCGGCACGTTCGAGCCGTTCTCGATGGGTCACTCGATCCTCGGCTACGGCATGAGCCTGGCCAGCCGCGCCGGGGTCTCGCCCATGATGCAGCGGCGCACGCTGTCGGTGATGGGCGACGGAGGCTTTTGGCACAACGGCCTGCTGACCGGCGTGCAGAGCGCCATCTTCAACCGCGACGACGCGGTGCTGCTGATCTTCAAGAACGGCTACACCTCGGCCACCGGTACGCAGGACATCATCTCGACGCCCGACGAGGCGGTCAAGGAAGCCGCCGTCGACAAGCAGCAGAGCCTGGTCGACAAGAACCAGACCATCGAGACCACGCTCAAGGGCATGGGCGTGCAGTGGCTGCGCACGGTGCACAGCTACGACGTGGCCACCATGCGCAAGACGCTCACCGACGCCTTGACCAGCGACTTCGACGGCCTGAAGGTCGTGATCGCCGAAGGCGAATGCCAGCTCGAGCGGCAGCGCCGCATCCGGCCCTGGATCGCATCGCTGCTCAAGCGCGGCGAGCGGGTGCAGCGGGTCAAGTACGGCGTGGACGAGGACGTGTGCAACGGCGACCACGCCTGCATCCGCCTGTCCGGCTGCCCGACGCTGACGCTCAAGGACAACCCCGATCCGCTCAAGGTGGACCCGGTCGCCACCGTGATCGACGGCTGCGTCGGCTGCGGCCTGTGCGGCGCCAACGCGCATGCCGCCACGCTGTGCCCGTCGTTCTACCGAGCCGAGGTGATCACCAATCCGAAGTGGCACGAACGCCTGGTGCATGCGATGCGCTCGCGCATCGTGCGCGCAATGCAGCCAGCCTGATGACGAACGGCATGGAAGACACCACCCCCATCACCGTGCTGATGTGCGCCCTCGGCGGCGAGGGCGGCGGCGTGCTGACCGAGTGGCTCATCGAGACCGCGCGGCTGGCCGGCTACGCGGCGCAGAGCACGTCCATCCCCGGCGTGGCCCAGCGCACCGGCGCCACCACGTACTACCTGGAAGTGTTCCCGCGGCCCCTGAGCGAATTGCAGGGACGACGACCGGTCTTCAGCCTCAGCCCGGTGCCCGGCACACTGGACCTGCTGGTCTCGTCCGAGCTGCTCGAGACGGTGCGCCAGATAGGCAACGGCATGAGCAGCGCGCAACGCACGCAGGTCATCACCTCGTCGGCGCGCACCCTCACCACCGCCGAGCGCATGGTTCCCGGCGACGGCCGCGCCGACGCCCGCAAGCTCATCGACGTCGTGCGCGCCTTCAGCCGCGAGCACCACGTGTTCGACATGAGCGAGACGGCGCGCGAGGCCGGCACCATCGTCAGCGCGGTCATGCTCGGCGCCATCGCAGGCTGCGGCGTACTGCCCTTCACGCGCGAGCAGTACGAGCGAGCCGTCGCCGGCCCCGGCCACACGCCGCAGACCGCCAGCCGCGTCGTGCGCGCCAACCTGGCGGCCTTCTCGCTGGCCTTCGCGCGGGCCGAAGCTGCGCGCACGCAGGCGCAGCAGGTGCGCGAACTGATGCGCGACGCGCCGGCCCGGCGCCGCGAGGTGCATGCCGCGCTGCCCGGCACGGCGCGCCGGCTGTTCCCGCCACAGGTGCAGGACGTGCTCGCCCTCGGCTACGCACGCCTGGTCGACTACCAGGACGAAGACTATGCCGCCAGCTACGTCACCCGGCTGTCGCACGTGCTGATCGCCGAATCGGCGATCGACCCGGCCGGCACCAACGGCTGGGCCATCACGCGCGAAGTGGCCCGCTGGCTCGCGCTGTGGATGGCCTTCGACGACATCGTGCGGGTGGCCGACCTCAAGAGCCGGGCCAGCCGTGCCCGGCGGGTGCGCGGCGAAGTCAAGGCCGGCGACGCCGACATCCTGAAGGTGTACGAGCATTTCAAGCCCGGCGTCCCGGAATTCGCGGCGCTGCTTCCGGCCGCGCTGGCGTGGCGCCTCAAGGCCTGGGACACGCGGCGGCAGGCCGCGGGCAAGCCGGCGTGGGAAATGGCGCTCAAAGTGGGCAGCCATTCGGTGCTGGGCATGGCGTCGCTGCGGCTGCTGGCCGGCCTGCGCGGACAACGCCGGCGCGGCAGCCGCTTCGCCGAAGAGCAGGCGCTAATGCAGCGCTGGCTCAGTGCGGTGATCGCCGGCACCACCGAAGGCAGCTGGGACCTGGGTCGCGAGATCGCCGATTGCGGCCGGCTCATCAAGGGCTACGGCGCAACGCTCGAACGCGGCAAGCGCAACCTGCTGCACGTGATCGAGCACCTGGCCATCGCGCCGCTGCCGGACGCCACGCCGGAATCGCGCGCCCTGGCCATTGCCGAAGTGCGCACGGCCGCACTGGCCGACGACAGCGGGCGCGCGCTCGACGCCGCGCTCACGCGCCATGGCGCCCCGCCGCGCCCGGTTCCGGTGCAGCCCATCCGCTGGATGCGCCGGCCGCCAACGCCCGCCACCACGGAGAAACCCGCCGGTGCAAGCGGAGGCGCGTCAAGGTAAACGCGGATTCTGGCGCCCCGCATTCTTATCAAGAATAACGATCCCCGGTGCATCCGCCATCGCCGTATCCATTGACTGACTGAAGCCAGGAGACAACGCATGACAAGAACACGCCAACCGCACCACCGCACCTCGCGCACAGCCCTGGCCCTGGCGGCCGCGTTGGCGGCGCTGGCCGGCGCGCCAGCCATTGCGCAGGACAAGCCGGTCAACCTGAAGATGTCGAGCTGGGTGCCGGCGCAGCATCCGCTCAACCCGGCGCTGCAGGCCTGGGCCGACGACATCAAGAAGGCATCGGGCGGCACCATCACCGCCACGCTGTTCCCTTCGGAGCAGCTGGGCAAGGCGTTCGACCACTACGACATGGCGCGCGACGGCATCGCCGATGCGGCCTACATCAACCCCGGCTACCAGCCCGGGCGCTTCCCGATCATGGCCGGCGCCTCGCTGCCCTTCCTGTTCTCCAACGGCAAGAGCGGCTCGGCCGCCATCGACGCGTGGTACCGCCAGTACGCCGCCAAGGAGATGAAGGACATCAAGTACTGCTTCGCCTTCGTGCACGACCCCGGCACCTTCCACGCGCGCAAGAAGATCACCCTGCCCACCGACATCAGCGGCATGAAGATCCGCCCCGCCACCAGCACCATCGGCCAGATGGTCACGCAGCTGGGCGGCACCAACGTGCAAGCCTCGGCGCCGGCGGCGCGCGACGCGCTGGAGAAGGGCGTGGCCGATGCCATCACCTTCCCCTGGGGTTCGATCATCCTGTTCGGCATCGACAAGGTGGTCAAGTTCCACATGGACGTCCCGCTGTACGTCACGCCGTTCGTGTGGGGCCTGAACAAGGACAAGTACGACGCCATGTCGGCCGCCCAGAAGAAGGTGATCGACGACCATTGCACCAGCGAGTGGGCCGAGAAGGTCGCCGGCCCCTGGGCCGACTACGAGGCCGCCGGCCGCGGCAAGATCGCGGCGGAGGCCGGCCACGAGGTCTACAAGCTCACGCCCGAACAGCTGGATGCCTGGCGCAAGGCCGTGGCCCCGGTGGAAACCCAGTGGGCCGAGGGCGTGAAGAAAACCGGCGAAGACCCCAAGGCCGTGCTCGACGCGCTCAAGGCCAGCCTGAAGAAGCACAACGCCGCGCTGTGATGTGACCGCCGCCACGCCCGCTCCAGCCACGCCGCCGCCCGCGCCGAACCTCACCGACCGCATCATCAACACCATCGAATGGCTGGCCGCCATTTCGGTGGGCGTGGTCGCGCTGAACATCTTCGTGTCGGTGGTGCTGCGCAAGTTCTTCAGCACTTCCATTCCGGACGCGTACGACTTCGGCCGCATGCTGCTGTCGATCCTCATCTTCTGGGGCATCGCGGCCACCAGCTACCGCGGCGGCCACATCACGGTGGACCTGCTGTGGAGCGCGATGGGACCGAAGGCCAGGCGCGCCATCGACGTGTTCGCCACGCTGACGCTGCTGGTGTTCGTGGTCATGCAGACCGCCATGCTGTTCGACAAGGTGCGCCTGACGCGCATCGACAACGTGCTCACCTACGACCTGAACCTGCCCACCTGGCCGTTCTATGCCGTGGCCTGGCTCGGCGACGCATGCGCCGTGGTGCTCATCGCGGTGCGCACCTGGCGCCTGATCTTCGCGCCGCAGAAGCTGCACGACGAAGGCTACGAGCAGGCCCATCCCACACTCGAGGAAGACAAGTCTTGAGCACCGACCTGGTCGCCGTCATCGGCTTTGTGGCGCTGTTCGCGCTGATGTTGCTGCGCGTGCCGGTCGGCATGGCGATGGGCCTGGTCGGCGTGGTCGGCTACAGCTACGTGGTGGGTGTGTGGCCGGCGCTCAAGCTGGTTGGCCAGACCTCGCTGCGCACCGTGTCCGACTACACCTTCGGCGTGATCCCGATGTTCATGCTCATGGGCGCGCTGGTCACGGTCTCCGGCGTCAGCCGCGAGCTGTTCAAGGCGGCCAACTCGATGATCGGCCACATGCGCGGCGGACTCGGCGCGGCCACGGTGCTGGCCTGCGGGGGCTTCGCGGCGATCAGCGGCTCGTCGGTCGCCACCGCCGCCACGTTCTCCAACGTGGCCTACCCGGAGATGCGCCGCTTCAGGTATCCCGAGTCGTTCTCCACCGGCGTGATCGCCGCCGGCGGCACGCTCGGCGCGATGCTGCCGCCGTCGACCGTGCTGGCGGTCTACGCCATCCTCACCGAGCAGGACATCGGCAAGCTGTTCATGGCCGGCATCATCCCCGGCCTGCTGGCGATGGCCATGTACGTGCTGACCATCATGCTGATCGTGCGCCTGCGTCCGGGCTGGCTGCCGCGCGGCGAGCAGCGGCCCTGGCGCGAGCGCTTTGCCGACCTCAAGAGCGTGTGGGCGCCGATCCTGCTGTTCGTCTTCGTCATCGGTGGCCTGTACGGCGGCTTCTTCACCCCGACCGAAGCCGGCGGCGTGGGCGCCAGCGGCGCCTTTCTGCTGGGGCTGGCACGGCGCCGGCTCGACCGCGCCAAGATCCGCGAGGCGCTGCTGTCGGCCACGCGCACCTCGGCGGCGGTGTTCACCGTGCTCATCGGCGCGCTGCTGTTCGGCTATTTCCTCACCGTCACGCAGACGCCGCAGAAGATCACCGACTTCCTGGTCCACCTGGGCATCGGCCCCTACGGCGTGCTGCTGGTGCTGATGGCGATGTACCTGGCGCTGGGCTGCCTGATGGACGCCATGGCGATGATCATCCTGACCGTGCCGATCGTGTTCCCGGTGATCACCCACCTGGGCTTCGACCCGATCTGGTTCGGCATCGTCATCGTCATGACGGTCGAGCTGGGCCTGATCACGCCGCCGGTGGGCATGAACGTGTTCGTCATCAAGAGCGTGGTGGAGAAGGTGAGCTTTTCCACCATCTTCCGCGGCGTGGCGCCGTTCGTCGTCACCGACGTCGTGCGCCTGGGCATCATCATCGCCTTCCCGATGCTGGCGCTGTGGCTGCCCTCGCGCATGTAGGCAAGAATGCGCGCATGAGCAAGGAAGTCATCTACACCGTCCGCGTCGAATTCGGCGACTGCGATCCGGCCGGCATCGTCTGGTTCCCCAACTTCTTCCGCTGGATCGATGCGGCGTCGCGCCATTTCTTCGCCGAGTGCGGCGTGCCGCGCTGGGAGGAAACCGCGCAGACGCTGGGCGTGATCGGCACGCCGCTGGTCGACACGCAGGCCAGGTTCGTCGCCACCGCCAGTTACGGCGACACGCTGGAGGTGCGCACCAGCGTGCGCGAGTGGCGCAGCAAGAGCTTCGTGCAGGCCTATCGCGTCATGCGCGGCGACACGCTCATCCTGGAATGCCAGGAGGTCCGCATCTTCGGTGGCAAGCATGCCGACGGGCGCCTGCGCGCCATGCCGGTGCCCGACGAGATCGCCCGCCTGTGCGGCCGCGAGACGGACGTCGCCTGAGCCGTGCACCGGTCTGGCGCACCGCGCTGGCCCCGGCTGTCACGGCACTGTCAAAGATGTCCCCCGGGCACGGGGACAAGCTTGTGGACAACCTGGAGACGACGCCGCACAGGCCTTGTCCGACAAGGGTTTGCGACAAATTGCCTACTTCGTGAGCACATGCCGGTCCGGCGGACCGGATCCGTGCGCGCCGTTGGGCGCCCGCGACCGCACGATACAATCGCTCGGTGTTCTCCCTGATCCCCGACGCCCCCCGTCCTGACGCATCGCCTCGCGTCAGCGGGCTGCCGCTGGGTCACTTCCGCTCCGTCGCACCGCCCTGACATCCGGGCCGCGTTGGGCGCCGGCCGGCGCCGCTTTTCGAGCACATACCTCTTCGCGTTTCCCTGACTTCCCGCCGCCGGCGCGGCCCGGCGGCGTCTTGCCCATGAACATTCAACAAGTGCGGATGGAGTGGTTCTCCAACATCCGCGACGACGTGCTGGCCGGCCTCGTGGTGGCGCTGGCGCTGATTCCCGAGGCCATTGCCTTCTCCATCATCGCGGGCGTCGATCCGAAGGTGGGCCTGTACGCCTCCTTCTCCATCGCCACCATCATCGCGTTCGCGGGTGGACGGCCGGCGATGATCTCCGCCGCCACCGGCGCCATGGCGCTGGTGATGGCCAGCCTGGTCAGGGAACACGGCCTGCAATACCTGCTGGCCGCCACGGTGCTGACCGGCGTGCTGCAGATCGCCGCCGGCCGCCTGCGGCTGGCGGCGCTGATGCGCTTCGTCTCGCGCTCGGTGGTCACCGGCTTCGTCAACGCGCTGGCCATCCTGATCTTCATGGCGCAGTTGCCCGAGCTGATCGACGTGAGCTGGCATGTGTATGCCATGACCGCCGCCGGGCTGGCCATCATCTACGGCCTGCCGCGCATCACGCGCGCGGTGCCTTCCCCGCTGGTGACCATCGTGGTGCTGACGGCGTTGTCGATCGCGCTCGGCCTGGACATCCACACCGTGGGCGACATGGGCGCGCTGCCCGACAGCCTGCCGGTGTTCCTGCTGCCGGACGTGCCGCTGAACCTGGACACGCTGCGCATCATCGCGCCCTACTCGCTCACGCTGACGGTGGTGGGCCTGCTCGAGTCGATGATGACGGCGACCATCGTCGACGACATGACCGACACCCGCAGCGACAAGCACCGCGAGTGCGTCGGCCAGGGCGTGGCCAACCTCGCCACCGGCTTCATCGGCGGCATGGCCGGCTGCGCCATGATCGGCCAGTCCGTCATCAACGTGAAGTCGGGCGGGCGCGGACGCCTGTCGACCCTGACCGCGGGCGTCGTGCTGCTGATCCTCGTGGTCTTCCTGGGCGACTGGGTTCGCCGCATCCCGATGGCCGCACTGGTCGCCGTGATGATCATGGTCTCGATCGGCACCTTCAACTGGAAGTCCCTGCGCGACCTGCGCACGCACCCGGCAAGCTCGAGCGTGGTCATGCTGGCAACGGTGGCGATGACCGTGGCCACCCACGATCTGGCCAAGGGCGTGCTGACGGGCGTGCTGCTCTCGGGCGTCTTCTTCGCGCAGAAGGTCGGGCGCATCCTCGCCGTGAATTCGCACACCGCAGCCGGCGGGCGCGAGCGCACCTACGAGGTCGCCGGCCAGGTGTTCTTCGCCAGCGCCGAGCAGTTCGCGAACGCGTTCGACTGCAGGGAGTCGCTGGACGGGGTGCGCATCGACGTCAGCCGCGCGCATTTCTGGGACATCACCGCCGTCGGCGCGCTGGACAAGGTCGTGCTCAAGTTCCGGCGCGCAGGCACCCCTGTCGAGGTGCTGGGCCTGAACGCGGCCAGCGCCACGCTGGTGGGGCGCTTCGCGGTTCACGACAAGAACGGCGGCGACGCCGTGCCTGCCGGCCACTAGCGCGAAGCCGCGGCCCGTCGCCGGGCCGCGCCGCCTCTTCTTCAGGGCAGCACAGCGGTCCCTGCTGCGTTCGCGATGGCCGCGTCCGCATCGACCTTGAGCATGAAGCGCCGCGCCACCAGGTCGTTCGCGGCCGCCGTCACGGCCGCCACATATCCCGCCTGGTCGCCGTAGCGCGCTTCGATCGAGCTGCGGGGGTCGCCGTTGCCGATGCGCTGCGCCTCGGTCTTGGCAAACGGAAATATCGAACCGACCAGGCCGGCCTGATCGATGCGTCCAGGCACGGCGGTGACGTTCCACCCGGTGTGCGTGGCCAGCGGCACGGCGATGTCCAGGCTGCGGATGCCGGCGACGTCGTTGCCGTCGGCATCGACCTGCGGCACCAGGATGGCGTAGTCGCGTCCCAGGTTGGCGGGCGGCTGCAGGCTGGCCACGCCGCTTTCGTCCTGCGGGCGGTAGTCGGGGCCCCAGTCGAGGAGCGAGTAGCCATTCACCAGGCCGGTGTACGACATGCCAGGAATGGCCGGGAAGCTGACCTGCTGCGGCCGCACCAGCGTGCCGTCGGCAATACGCGGCACCTGGCTGTCCGGCGGTGCCTTGCCGTCGACGACCCATTCCTCGAGGTCATGGTACAGCGCGCGAACCACCGGGATGACCGCGGTATTGCCGTTGGTGGGGTACAGGCTGTTCGACGCCGGACCCAGGATCGCCGCTGCCTGCGTGCCACTCATCGACGGCAGGCCAAGGAGGTGGTGCGAGCTGGCGTAGTAGTAGATGCGCGCATTCGCGGGCTGCTCGAGATCGCGCGTGCCCCAGGCGTCGGTCAGGAGGGGTGAGCCCTGCAGCGTCCAGAACTCGGTGCCGCTGAAGCCGACGAACAGCTTCGGACAGGTGCCGTCGGCCTCGCAGCGCGAGAAGATGCCGCCCTGCCGCTGCGCCACCTCGTCGACGTAGTCCTTCGACAGGCCGCGCGTGCCGGCCTGTCCGAAGGCCGTGTGGTCCGAGCGTACGCCACCGCCGCCCCCGGGCACCGAGAAGCGCGTGTTGATGTTCGTCTGCCGCGCCGCGATCTGCGCGAACACGCCATCGAACACCCTGGCCCCGGATGGCGCACGGTTGAAGCCCAGGTGGACGAAGGTCTTCATGAAATTGCCGCACTGCGACACGCCCGACGCGATCGCGTGCCGGATCGCGCCGGCTACCGGGTTGGCGTCGCCCTGCGCGGTACTGGCGCCGCCGCGGAAGAAGGTGACCATGTCGCGCAACGCGGCCAGGCCGAGACCCATCACCTTCGGGTCCTTCGCAACGTAGACGAGTTCGTAGAAATACGCCGGATCCCAGCCGCCCTTGACGCACACGCTGGCGCCGTCCGGCGTACCCGGGAACGGCTGGCTCGAGTTGCATCTGGCGAACTTCCAGTCGCTCGCGGGGATGGTCTCGCGCGCGTCGCCTTCGTTGACGCGTCGCGTCAGCGCATAGCCGGGCTGCGTGTTGTCCAGGCTGGCCGGCGGGTACGGCTGCATCGCCGCGTTGAAGGCGCCGCCCGGCAGCGACAGCGAGTCGGCGCTCGCGACGCTGGGCAGCAACTCGGTCCGATAGGTGCCGGTGATGCTGCTGCCGTCGGCATTCGTCGCCACCGGCACCTGCAGCGTGAGCTTGCCGGGCGCCGCCGGCACGTCGCCCTGCCAGGCGGCGGTCAGGAATACGTAGCCGCGCGCGGCGAAGTACGGGTCTAGCGCCACCGCGTTGCCGCGGTTGGGCGCGTCGTAGCGCAGCACGCCGCCGGCCTTGCTCATGTCCTTGGGTTTGTAGAGGACGAAGTCCGATCGGTACTCGACCTTGCCGTTGGCATTGCGCGGAGCCAGCGCAATGTCCTGGATGATGGTATTTGCCGCATCCGCCGGATCGACCTCGCCGGTGAACGTGCCGCTGACCTTCTCGTAGGCACCGGCGCTACCGAAGCTGCCGGGGACGTCCTCGGTTGCCTGGATCGACAGCGTGAACTTCGGCGCGGCTGCCGCCGGCGGCGGCGCTCCACCTCCGTCGCCCGAAGGCGGCGGTGCATGGCCCGCACTGTCGTGGCCTCCGCACGCACTCAACACATACACGGCCGTCATCGCGACGGCAGCCCGAAGGCTCCTTCGAATCATGGTTGTCTCCTGGTTGTATTGGACGGAACTTGGCAGCGCCGCGTCCGGGCGCAAATTGGCCAGCCGAAGCCCGCGGCCCGCATCCGTTCCGGGTGCGGCCTCAGGCGCCCGGCCGCATCACTCCGCCTCGATCCCCGCGGTCTTGATGATGGCGGCCCACTTGGCCGACTCGGCAGCCTGGAACTTCGCCAGTTCCTCGGGGCTGGTGGTGAACACCTCGGTGCCGGTCGGTCGGTAGAAGGCGTTGGCCGCGGCCTCGCTGCGCGCCGCCTTGGCCAGGAGCTCGTTCAGGCGCTTGACCACTGCCGGCGGCGTGTTGGCCGGCGCGTAGGCGGCGAACCAGTAGCCCATCTCGTAGCCCTTGACGCCGGCCTCGGCGATGGTGGGCACGTCGGGTGCGAGCGGCGAACGCGTGGCGCTCGAATAGCCCAGCGGCCGCAGCTTGCCCGCCTTGACCTGCGGCAGTCCGGTGGCGCTGTCGGTGATCATCATGTCGATCTGGCCGCCCAGCAGGTCGGTGACGGCGAGCGTGTTGCTCTTGTACGGCACGTGCAGCAGCTTGATGTCGGCCATCTGCTGCAGCAGTTCCCCCGCCATGCGGCTCGACGAGCTGCCGCTGCCGAAGCTGTACTTGCCTGGCGACTTCTTCGCCATGCCGACGAAGTCCATGACCGACTTGGCCGGCGATGCCGTGTTGACCACCATGATCTGCCCGCCCTTGCCCAGGCCGGTCAGCGGCGCGAAGTCCTTGACCGGGTCGTACGGCAACTTCTTGTACAGGTGCTCGTTGGCCGCATGCGTGGTGTTGGTGGTGATCAGCACCGTGTAGCCGTCCGGCGCCGCCTTGGCCACCTGCTGCGCGGCGATCATGCCGCTGGCGCCGGCCTTGTTGTCGATCACCACCGCCTGCTTGCCATCCTGCGCCACCTCGTTGCCGATGGCACGGGCCAACTGGTCGGTGGCGGTGCCGGCGGCAAACGGCACGACGAAGGTGATCGGCTTGTCGGGAAATGCCTGCGCGGCCAGGGGCAGCGCGGCCGCGACGGCCGCGGCGGCCAGCAGGTGAAGGCGAGTTCTGTTTCTCATGCGTGTTGTCTCCAGGTTGAAATCTTCTTGCGGCCTCAGCCGTCTCCGGCCAGGTACGGCACCAGCGCCTGCGGCACGCGAATGCGCAGGTCGAGCAGCAGGAACGACAGCGACTTGCCGTGCGTGTCGAGGTTCAGCGCGTCGTTGACGCCCCCGTCGAGCACGCCGTCGAGCACGAAGTTCATGGCGTGCAGCCCCGGCAGCACGAAGCGCTGGACGTGCGTGGGACGGCGGTGGCGGAACTGCGCCGCAACGGCATCGGTGTCCACCTGCGCGACCAGCAGCGGAAAGAGCGCCGGATGCCAGGCAATGACGCTGATGTTGGATCGATCGCCCTTGTCGCCGGTGCGCCCGTGCGCGGCGCGGTAGAGCGGGACCTCGATGGTGTCGGCGGATGTGTTCATGGCCCGTGCCCCTCCAGCCCGGCGGAAATCGTTTCGCCCGCCAGCGGCGCGTCTTCGGCGCCCATGTGCTGTACGCGCACCGGCACGGCTCGCCGCGCGAGCAGGCAGGACACGGTGTTCAAGCGCTGGGTGAGCGCGGTGCGCACGCCGCCGCCACCCGCCGGGCCGCAGGTGTAGAGGGCGGTCACCTCGCGGGCCAGCAGTTCGGCCTCGGCGCGGCGGGCGTGGGTTGCCGCCACGCGCAGGCGCACGTCGCGCAGGCCTTGCTCCGGCGTCGCCGCCAACGTGGCGCCTGCGTCATCGGCCAGGATGCTGACCGCGCCGATCAGGTCGACACGCAGCGACAGGCCGGGCAGGCGCTCGCGCAGCACCTGCGCCGCCAGGCGGGCGCGCGCCTCGGCGCGCGGGCCGGCGTAGGAGATCTCGCCCTCGGCCAGCCAGCCGCCTTCATGGCAGACGTTGACCTTGAACTGCGCCGGCCGCGGATGCCCGGTCACGCCGCTGAGCCGCACCCGGTCCGGGCCGAGGGCTTGCACCCGGGCCTGCGAAAGATCGGCCACCACGTCCGGCGTCAGGTAGGCGGCCGGGTCGTGCACCTCGTAGAGCAGCTGTTCCTTGACCGATGCTTCGGTCACTGCGCCGCCGGTGCCGTCGGCCTTGCCGATGACGCAGCCGCCGTCGGCATCGATCTCGGCAATGGGAAAGCCCAGCGCCGCCATGCCCGGCACGTCCTTGTAGCCCGGGTCGGCGAAATAACCGCCCGTGACCTGCGCGCCGCATTCCAGCAGGTGGCCCGCCATGGTCGCGCGGCCCAGGCGCGGCCAGTCGTCGGCACGCCAGCCGAAGTGCGACATTGCCGGCCCCACGGTGAGCGACGGATCGGCCACCCGGCCGCACACGACGATCTGCGCGCCGTCGTCCAGCGCAAGCGCGATCGGCTCGGCGCCGATGTAGGCATTGGCACTGACCACGTCCAGCGCATCCAGCGCGCTGCCGATCTGCTCGCGCAGCAGCGCGCGCTGCGCGGGCGAAGACAGGTCGTCGCCCTCCACCACCGCCACCCGCGGCGCCGGCGCGCCGAGTTCGTGCGCCATGCGCAGGATGTGGCGCGCCGCCGCGCGCGGATTGGCCGCGCCGAAGTTGCTGACGATGCGGATGCCGTGCGCCAGGCAGCGCGCCAGCACGGGCCGCAGCATGGCGTCGAGCAGCGGTTCGTAGCCAGCCTCGGAGTCGGCGCGCCGGCGCAGTTGGGCCAGCGCCAGCGTGCGCTCGGCGAGCGTCTCGAAGATCAGGAAGGCCCGACTCCCCGCCGGACCATCCCGCAGCCGCGCGATCAGCGTGTCCACCACGGGGCCCGCGGCATCGGTGCGGTCGCCCGAGAACCCGGCGGCGCAGCCGACCAGCAGCGCACCTGCGTCCGCCTGCTCGCGCGGCGGCGCCGGATGGGAAGGGCTGGCGTTCGACATGGGCGGACTGTATGAGTACGCTAGTCATCGGTGAAATAGAAAATTCGGATCGATTGATCCAATATCCAGATTGGTCCACCCATGCGTCCTCCCGACCTTTCCACGCGCCAGCTGCGCGCCTTCCTGGCGCTGGCCGAGCAGCGCAACTTCACGCGCGCCGCACAGCACAGCCACCTGTCGCAGCCGGCCTTCAGCGCGCTGATCCGCACGCTCGAAGACAGCCTGGGCGCGCGCCTGTTCGACCGCGACACGCGCAGCGTCCAGCTCACGCCCGAAGGGCAGTTGTTCGAGGCGTCCGCCCGCCGGCTGCTCGATGACGCCGGCCAGGCGCTGCAGGACCTGGCCGACCACGTGGCCCTGCGCAAGGGACGCGTGCGCGTGGCTGCCCTGCCTTCGCTCGCGGCGGGCTGGCTGCCGGGCGTGTTCGCCGAATACCTTGCCGCGTCGCCCGGCATCCGCGTCGACCTGCGCGATGCGCTGTCCGACGCCTGCATTGCGATGGTGCGCGGCGGCGAGGTCGACTTCGCCCTGGCCGCCACCGGCGCCGAGCCTTCCGCCCAGGGCGACCTGCGCAGCCGCCGCCTGTGCGCCGACGGGTTCCACCTGGTGTGCCGCGCCGATCATCCGCTGGTGCGCGAGAAGCGCCTGACGGCGCGCAAGCTCGCGCCATGGCCCTTCGTCCAGATGGCGCGCAACAGCAGCGTGCGCCAGGCGCTCGACGCGGCGCTGCACCCGCTGCGACTGAACACGCAGTTCGAGGTGGAACACCTGGCCACCGTCACCGGCCTGGTCGAGGCGGGGCTCGGCATCAGCGTGGTGCCGGCGCTGACGCTGTTCCATTTCCGGCGCGACGGCGTGGTGACGCGCCCGCTGCCGCTGCCGGGCCTGCGGCGCCAGCTGTATCTGGTGCAGCGGCGCGAGGGCAGCCTGTCGGTGGCGGCGCAGTCGCTGGCGGACCTGATCGTTGCGCGCCTGGGTGAGCTGATGGTGGGCTGAGGGACGGCGCCGGAAGCGCGGCACCGGCACCGGGGCGGGAACGGAACGTCGGTCAGACGCCCAGGCGCCGCTCGCTCATCCACTTGACGATCGCCGGATCGCGGTGCGAGAAGAAGCTGCTCGCGCCCGTCTCCAGCGTCGCGATGCGATCCATGTCCTGCGGCGTCAGCGTGAAGTCGAAGATGTCCAGGTTCTCCACCATCCGCTCCTTGCGCACCGACTTGGCCAACGCCACCACGCCCCGCTGCACCAACCAGCGCAGCACCACCTGCCCCACCGATTTGCCGTACTTGCCGCCGATCGACGCCAGGACTTCGTTCTGGAAAAGGTTGTTGCGCCCTTCGGCAAACGGCGCCCAGGCCTCGGGCTGCACGCCGTTGCCCCGCATGAAGGCCACGCTCTGCTCCTGCTGGTGGAAGGGATTGACCTCGATCTGGTTCACCGCCGGCGGCACCTCGTTGAAAGCCTTGATGTCCATCAGCCGATCCGGCTGGAAGTTGCTCAGGCCGATCGCGCGGAGCTTGCCCGCCTTGTGTGCCTCCTCCATGGCGCGCCACGAGCCATGGACGTCCCCGAAGGGCTGGTGAATGAGATAGAGGTCGAGGTAGTCGAGCTGAAGCCGGCCAAGCGACTTGTCGATCGCCTGCCGCGTGCGCTCGAAGCCTGCATCCTCCACCCACACCTTGCTCGTGACGAACAGGTCCTTGCGCGCAACCGCGCTGGCGCGCAAGCCGCGGCCGACGGCGTCCTCGTTCATGTACGAGGCCGCCGTGTCGATCAGGCGATAGCCGGCGTCGATGGCGTCGACGACGCTGCGCTCGCACTCGTTGGCATCGGCGATCTGGAAGACCCCGAAGCCGACGATCGGCATCTGCACCCCATTGTTCAATGTGACGTTGAGCATGTTCGATCCTTTGTTGGTCGCATCGCGGGCGATGGAATCAATTGCCGACGAGCTTTTGCCGATCCGCTGAATAGCGCGCGCCCTGGACCGGAACGGCGGCCACGGCAGCCTCGATCTCCTGGAGGTCCTCGGGCGACAGCAGCACCGACGCGGCGCCCGCATTCTCTTCGAGACGATGCAGCCTGGTGGTGCCGGGAATCGGAACGATCCAGGGCTTGCGGGACAGCAGCCATGCCAGCGCAAGTTGCGCCGGCGTGACCTGCCGGCGCGCCGCAATGCCCGCCAGCACGTCGACCAGGGCGCGATTGGCCTGCCGCGCCTGAGGAGCGAAGCGCGGCACGGTGTTGCGGAAATCGGTCGCGTCGAAACTTGTCTGCGCATCGATCGCACCCGTCAGGAACCCCTTGCCCAGCGGGCTGAACGGCACGAAGCCGATGCCCAGTTCCTCCAGCAGCGCAAGCACCGTGTCTTCCGGTTCGCGCCACCACAGGGAATACTCGCTCTGCAGCGCGGCGACCGGCTGCACCGCATGCGCGCGGCGGATGCTGTCGGCGCCGGCTTCGGACAGGCCGAAGTGCTTCACCTTGCCCTCGCGGACCAGGTCCTTGACGGTGCCCGCCACGTCCTCCATGGGGACGGAGGGGTCGACGCGGTGCTGGTAGAACAGGTCGATCCGGTCGGTGCGAAGGCGTTTGAGCGCTTCGCCGGCCACCTGCCGGATCCGCTCGGGCCGGCTGTCCAGCCCCTTGCTCGTGTCGCCGTCGCGGAAGCCGAACTTCGTCGCGATGACTACCTCGTCGCGCATCGGCTGCAGCGCCTCGCCGACCACGCTTTCGTTGATGAACGGCCCGTAGGCCTCCGCCGTGTCGAAGAACGTGATGCCGCGGTCGAAGGCCGCACGGATCAGCTTGACGGCATCCGCCGTGTCCGTTGCAGGGCCGTAGCCGTAGCTCAGGCCCATGCAGCCGAGGCCCAGGGCCGAGACCTCCAGGCCACTTCTACCGAGTTGTCGTTTTTGCATGTTGTATTCCTTTCAATTGCCCTGCCGGCAGATCCGGCTCATGGTTCGCTAGGTACTGGGTATCGTCGACCTTCTCCATCCAGTCGACCGCCTTGCCGTCGGCCAGCTCCGTGATGGCGATGTGCGTCATGGCGGTGGTCGGTGCTGCGCCGTGCCAGTGCTTCTGGCCCGGCGGGATCCACACCACGTCGCCCGGCCGGATCTCCTCGACCGGATCACCCCAGCGCTGGACTCGGCCGGTGCCGGCCGTCACCACCAGGGTCTGCCCGACCGGATGCGTGTGCCAGGCGGTGCGTGCACCAGGCTCGAACGTGACGTAGGAACCCGTGGCGCGCGTCGGGCCATTGGGCTTCGGGAACAGTGGGTCCACGCGGACGTCGCCCGAGAAGAACTGGGCCGGCCCCTTGGCCGAAGGCTGCGTGCCGGCACGCGCGATCTGCAGGCTGTCCTGCGCGAAGGCGGAAGCCGCCATGGACAGGGAAAGGGCGGTCATCGCCATGGATTTCATGAGTCGGTCCTTTGCTGTGTGTGTCGTTGGGTCGGGTGTCAGGTCGTCTGCGAAGGCATCTTCGGCAGCAGCTTGTCCAGCGTGACGGGGTAGTCGCGCACCCGCACGCCCGTCGCGTTGTGGATCGCGTTGGTCACCGCGGCGCCCACCCCGCAGATTCCCAGTTCGCCTACGCCCTTGGCCTTCATCGGCGACGAGATGGCGTCGGTTTCGTCCAGGAAGATCACCTCCTGGTGCGGAATGTCCGCATGTACCGGCACTTCGTAGCCGGCCAGGTCGTGGTTGACGAAGAAGCCCAGCCGCTTGTCGATGGCAAGCTCTTCCATCAGCGCCGCGCCCACTCCCATCGTCATGGCGCCGATGACCTGGCTGCGCGCGGACTTCGGGTTGAGGATGCGCCCCGAAGCGCACACGGCCAGCATGCGGCGAACGCGGACCTCCGCTGTATAGGCGTCGACGGCCACCTCGACGAAGTGCGCGCCGAAGGTGGACTGCTGGTAGTGCGTGTTGAGTTCTGCGAATTCGATGGTGTCCTCGCCCACGACGGGCTGGTCGCCGGCCACGCCCGCCAGCGGCACGCTGCGTCCGCCGGCGCTGACCATGCCGTCCTGGAATGTCGCGCCCGCCACGTCGAGGCCCGCGCGCTGCGCCACAGCCTCGCGCAGCTTCATGCAGGCCGCGTAGACGCCGGCCGTGGAGCAGTTGGCACCCCATTGGCCGCCCGAGCCGGCGGACACGGGAAAGGTCGAGTCGCCAAGGCGCACCGCCACGCGCTCGAGCGGCACGCCCATCATCTCCGCGGCGGTCTGCGCGATGATGGTGTAGCTGCCGGTGCCGATGTCCGTCATGTCGGTCTCCACCGTCACCATGCCCCGGTTGTCGAGCCGCACGCGCGCTCCCGACTTCGTCACCTGGTTGTTGCGGAACGCCGCTGCCATGCCGATGCCGATCCACCAGCGGCCTTCGCGACGCTGCGCTGGCCTGGGGCTGCGTTGCGCCCAGCCGAAGCGTTCGGCCCCGGTGCGCATGCATTCGATCAGCCGGCGCTGCGAGAACCTGCGCTCGGGCTTTGCCGGATCGACCTGCGTGTCGTTGAGCACGCGCAGCTCGATCGGGTCCATGCCCAGCTTCCCGGCCAGTTCGTCGATGGCGATCTCCAGCGCCATGAGGCCGGGCGCCTCGCCCGGCGCGCGCATCGCGTTGCCTTCGGGCAGGTCGAGCACCGCCAGCCGGGTACCTGTCAGGCGGTTCTCGCCGCCGTAGAGCCAGAGCGTCTGCTGCACCGCGTTCTCGGGTTTGCCGCCGGCCAGGTTGCCGGACCAGCTCTCGTGCCCGATGGCCGTGAGCTTGCCCTGCCGCGTCGCGCCGAGGCGGATGCGCTGGATGGTCGCCGGCCTGTGCGTGCTGTTGTTGGCCATCAGCGGGCGCTGCATCGCCACCTTCACCGGGCGTCCTGTGGCGCGCGCCCCGAGCGCCGCCAGCAGTGCATCCGCGCGCAGGAACAGCTTGGCGCCGAACCCGCCGCCGATGTAAGGCGACATGACGTGGATCTTGTCCCGCCCGATGCCGAGCGTCTTCGCGAGTTCGTTCGCGTTCCATTCGATCATCTGGTTGGATGTCCACACGGTGAGCCTGTCGCCGCGCCAGGCGGCCGTGGTCGCGAACGGCTCCATCATCGCGTGCGAGTGGTCGGGCGTGCTGTAGGTCTCGTCGAGCTGGACCTCGGCCTTGGCAAAGGCGCCGGCGAAGTCGCCGATGGCGCTGCTGCGGTCGGTTGTCTTGCGCTCGCTCGACGCCTTGGCCGCAGCCAGGTCGTACACGCCATCGGCACGGACGTAGTCGACCTTCAGCAGTTGCGCCGCCGCGCGCGCCTGCTCGAAGGTCCGGGCGACCACCAGCGCGATGGCCTGGTGGTAGTGATCCACGTTCGGTCCGCCGAGCAGCTTCGCGGTGTTGTAGTCGCCCTTGCCCAGCCGCCCCGCGTTCTCCGCCGTGACGATGGCGAGCACGCCGGGCGCGGCCTTGGCGCGCGCCTGGTCGATCGAAGCGATGCGTCCTTTCGAGATGGCGGCGCCGACGATGTACCCGTAGGCCGCATGCGCAGCGACGTCATGCCGCTCGTAGGCGTAAGGCGCCGTTCCGGTGGTTTTCAGCGGCCCGTCGATGCGGTCCACCGGCTTGCCGATCACCTTGAGCTGGTCGATCGGGTTGGTCGTGGCGGGGGTATCGAACTTCATGGCTCAGTTCCTTGCTTCGGCCAGGACCGCATCGAGCGTGCGCTCGACCAGGGTCAGCTTGAACTCGTTCTGCCCGGTCGGTGTGGCGCCGGCGAGCAGTGCCGCACTCGCGGCACCGGCGCCACGCGGCAGCTGCGCCTCGGCCGACTCCAACCGCCAGGGCCTGGGCGCGACGCCGCCGAGGGCGACGCGCCCGCTGCCGTCACGCTGCACAATGGCCGCTACCGACACGAGCGCGAACGCATAGGAGGCCCGGTCGCGCACCTTGCGGTAGACGTGCTTGCCGCCCACGGGAGGGGGCAGCGTCACGGCAGTGACGAGTTCGCCCGGCTGCAGCGCGTTCTCGATCTCCGGCGTGCTGCCAGGCAGCTTGTGGAAGTCCGCAATCGGAATGGTGCGCCGGGCGCCGCCCGGCCCTGCCGTCTCCACCGTTGCGTCGAGCGCGCGCATGGCAACCGCCATGTCGCTCGGGTGCGTGGCGATGCAGGCGCTGCTGGTGCCGATCACGCCCAGCTGGCGGCTGACGCCGCCGATGGCCGCGCATCCGCTGCCGGGCCTGCGCTTGTTGCAGGCCTGGTTGGTGTCGTAGAAGTAAGGGCAGCGCGTTCGCTGGAGCAGGTTTCCGGCGGTGGTCGCCTTGTTGCGCAGTTGGCCGGACGCGCCGGCGAGCAGTGCGCGCGACAGCACGCCGTAGTCGCGCCGCACGCGCGCGTCGGCCGCAAGATCGGTGTTGCGCACCAGCGCGCCAATGCGAAGGCCGCCGTCGGGCGTTGCCTCGATCCTGTCGAAGCCCAGGCCGTTGACGTCGACGAGATGGGTCGGCGTCTCGATTTCCAGCTTCATCAGGTCCAGCAGGTTGGTGCCGCCGGCAATGAAGCGCGCGCCAGGCATGCGCGCTGCCGCGCTCACCGCCTGCGCGGGAGAACTCGCGCGTTCATAGGTAAACGCCTTCATGGCTTTGTTCCTGACACTTCGGCGATGGCATCGGCGATGTTGCTGTACGCGCCGCAGCGGCAGATGTTGCCGCTCATGCGTTCGCGGAACTCCACGGTCGACATCTGCGGTGCGGCATTCAAGTCCTCCGTGGCGTGGCTAGGAACGCCTCGCGCCATCTCGTCGAGCATTCCCACCGCCGAGCAGATCTGGCCCGGCGTGCAGTACCCGCACTGGTAGCCGTCGTGCCTGACGAAGGCCGCCTGCATGGGATGCAGGTTGCCAGGCTGCCCCAGCCCCTCGATGGTGGTGATCTTCTCGCCTTCGTGCATCACGGCGAGGGTCAGGCACGCGTTGATGCGGCGCCCTTCGACCAGCACCGTGCAGGCGCCGCACTGGCCGTGGTCGCAGCCCTTCTTGGTGCCGGCCAGATGCAGGTGCTCTCGCAGCGCGTCCAGCAAGGTGGTGCGCGTGTCCAGCACCAGCGTGCGCTGCTGGCCATTGACCACGAGGCCGACCGGCATCTCGGTACGTGCGGTGGCCGCGGTGTCGCGAACCGGCGCGGCAGCCGCCGTGCCAGCCAGCGCCGGCATCGAGGCGGTGGCCGCGCCGGCCTTGAGCAGGCCACGCCTGGAGATGGGGAATCGTTCTTCAGTGCTCATGGTGCGGGTCTGGTGGGGGCTCTCGATTCATCTCGACACAGGCGCGAGAGCGGGTGGCTCGGCAAGGATCGTGTGTGCAGTGCACCCGGCCGACTCTAGGGAAGCACCCGGCCGCCGAATAGCGCCTGCCACCTTGAAGGACTATCAATTTGCTATTGATAATGAACCGCTCAAGGATCGGCCCGCACAGCGCACGGACACCCCATGCCCATCAACGAACTTCGTTCCATCGCCACGTTTGCCAAGGCGGCCGAGCTGGGCAGCCTGCGGCAGGCAGCCGCCGCGCAAGGGCTGACGCCCCAGGCCGCGAGCCAGGCATTGGCGCAGCTGGAAAAGCACCTGGGCGTGCGCCTGTTCCACCGAACCACGCGCAACCTGTCACTGACCGACGAGGGCCGGCAGTTCCTGGAGGCCGCGCAGCCCGCGCTGCTGGGGCTGCAGCGCGCGCTGTTGATGGCCCAGCGCGCCAAGGACGAGATTGCCGGGCCCCTGCGCATCGTCGGCCCCCGCTCGACATTCGCGCCGGTGCTCTGGCCACTGCTGGACGAGTTCTGCCGGCTCTATCCGCAGGTGCAGCCCGATGTGCAACTGGACGACCGCATCGGCAACTGGGTCGAGGACCGGGTGGACGTCGGCTTCCGGGTCGGCCTGTCGCCGGCCGAGGGCGTGATCGCCCGCCGGCTCTTTCCGCTGCAACTCATCATCTGCGCCGCACCGGCCTACATCGCGAAGTACGGCGCGCCCGACAGCCTCGACGCCCTGGCGGCGCACCGTTGCAGCGCGTTCCGCAGTCCGGGCACGGGGCAGATATTGCCCTGGTACGTCAAGATCCACGACAGCCGGATCGGCCACCCGGTCATTCCGGCGCTTTGCATCAACGACGAGCCGCTGGAAACCGAGGCCGTGCTGGCCGGCCACGTGATCGGGCTCCTCACCGGCGTCATTGCCGCCGAGCACATCCGCGCCGGCCGCCTGGTGCCGCTGCTGACGCGCCACATGGCAGACGATTCGAGCGTCTTCGTGTACTACGGCAGCCGCTCGGCGCAGCCGCAACGCGTCCGCGCCTTCATCGACCTGGCCATCCAGCGGCTGACGAACAACGCCCGATTCGTGCTTGGCGCGGACGAGCTGGCCGCGCGCGGCCGCTGATACAGTCCTGAGATGACGCAGCGCCAGCCCCTGCAGAAGCCCGACGCGGGCACGCTGCTCGACCACAACCGAAAGTTCTACGACGCGCTCTGGTCCGGCGCCAGGCTCGTCGAGCCCCAGCGCTTCAACACCTGGCCGCTCGTGCAATCCCTGCTGCCCGGTCGCGAGCAACGGCTCGAGGTCGGGCCAGGGCTGCGGCCGCGGCTGCCGATCGCCGGCACGCACTTCGTCGACATCAGCGCACCGGCGCTCGCGGCGCTGCGCGAACGCGGCGCGCAGGTGCTGCAGGGCGAGGTCACGTCACTGCCCTTCGCCGACGCGGCATTCGATCTCGTGTGCGCACTCGACATCGTCGAGCATGTAGACGACGGCGACGGCGCGCTGTCCGAGCTGGCGCGGGTGGCCAGGTCGGGCGCGACCGTCCTGATCTCGACGCCGCTGCATCCGTCGCGCTGGACGCCGTTCGACGACTTCGTCGGCCACAAGCGGCGCTACGAACCCGACGGCCTGCTCGCGAAGCTGGCGCAGAACGACCTCGTCGTCGAACGCAGCGCGGTGTTCGGCATGCAGCCGCGCTCGTCGCGCCTGGTCGACTTCGGCATGTGGTGGCTCAACAATCATCGCGACCTGGCCATGGGCACCTACAACCGGGCCATCATGCCGCTCGGCCTGCGGTTCCAGAAGGCGCTCGATTTCTCCCAGGGGATGCTGCCCACGGACGACGTGGACGAGATCCTGCTCGTGTGCCGCAGGGCGGCGCGCGCACCCGCTGCGAGCTAGGCGGGCCGCGAGTTCCTGCCGCCTGTTCCGGCGCGCCCGGCACGTCCGGACGGGGCCGGGGCCGCCGCCGGCGCGCCCGTGCTGCCGCGGTGGACCAGCTGCACCGGGTATTCCTGGAACGGCTCGAACGGCTGACCCTCCAGCCGCGCTGCCAGCTGGTCGGCGGCGGCCCGCCCGATCTCGGTGATGGGCGTGGCCACGCTGGTCAGGCCGGGCGTCTGCGTGGCGCCCAGGTCGGTGTTGTCGACGCCGGTGATGGAGATGTCCTGCGGAATGCGCAGGCCCGCCTTGCGGCAGGCCATCATCGCGCCCACGGCAAACACGTCGTTGGTCGCCACCACCGCGGTCGGCCGCTCGGGGGCGGCCAGGAGCCGGTTCATGCCCTCCTCGGCAGCCGGCAGGGAAATGGGTGCGTGCGCCACGTGGCGCGCATCGAGCGCCAGGCCGGCCTCGGCCAGCGCGGCGCGCAGGCCCTCGCCGCGGGTGCGGGCCCGGTCGTTGCCTTCCAGTGGGGCGCTCAGCAGCCCGATGCGGCGGTGGCCCAAGGCGATCAGGTGGCGGCCCACCTGGTAGGTGGCCGCCCGGTTGTCGAAGCCGATGCTGGGGTGCCGCCGCGACGGGTCCACGCCCCAGGTCAGCACGTACGGACGGCCATAGTCCTCCAGCAGCGAGAACAGCGCCTGCTCGTGGTCCAGCCCGACGAGCACGAAGGCGTCCACGCCGCGCTCGACCAGCTGCCCGGCGATGCGCGTTTCCGCGGCAAGGTCGTAGTGGTGCTCGGCCAGCACGAGCGCGTAGCCGCGCGCGTCCAGGCGCTGCTGCAGCGCGCTGGTGGTGCGCGCATACAGCGCGTAGTCGAACGACGGCACGATGGCGCCCATCATCATGCTGCGGTGGCTGCGCAGCATGCGCGCGGCGCCATGCGGCACGTAGCGCAGCTTGGCCGCGGCGTCGAGCACCTTCTGCCGCGTTGCCGGGTCGACCTGCACCGACTTGTTCAACACGCGCGAGACCGTGGCGGTGGACACCCCGGCCAGGCGCGCGACGTCCTTGGCGCCGGAGCGGGCCTTCTGTGCGGGCGGCGGGGGGGGGTCTTCGCGGTCCATGGCGCGGGGCGTACAGCCAACCTTTCGTGCAATCGATTCCATGAGGTGGACACCACCCCCGTGGCGATCGAATGTACAGCAAGCATTCACGGATCCACATAGGTGGCGCCCGGGAAATCCCGGGTTCGCGAGACTGCGACGCGTCCCTAGACTGCGACGGTCATGTAATCGATTGCATGACGATTTCCGCCGATTGAACGCATCGAAGGAGACACGCCATGGATCACGCCAACGACCCGGCCCAGGCCGGCCGCAGGAAGTTCATCGGCCAGGCGGCCGCGCTCGGCGCCGCCGGCCTGGCCACCGGATGGGCGCCCGCCGCGCTGGCGCAGGAGCCCGATGTGGCGCCCTACCGCAGCGCCAAGATCGACTGGCGGCAGGTCGCCGGCGAGCAGATATCGGTGGCCGTGATCCCGGCGAGCTATTTCGAGAACCTGCTGTCGCTGCTGCCGCAGTTCGAGGCGCTGACCGGCATCAAGGTGCGGGCCGAGAAGGTGCCGCCGGGGCAGATCCGGCAGAAGGCCATGCTCGACCTGTCGTCCAGGACCGGCACCTACGCCACCCATGCCGCCGACCCGATGTACTACCCGCTGTACGTGTCCAACCAATGGGTCGAGCCCCTGGACAAGTACCTGGGCGACGCGAGCCTGACGGATGCCGCGTGGTTCGACGCGAACGACGTGCTCAAGGCCTGGCGCGATGCCAACTCGATCGACGGCAAGCTCTACGGCATGCCCTACGACGGCGAGGTGACGGTGCAGGTCTACCGCAAGGACCTGTATGCCGCCAAGGGCCTCAAGCCCGCCACCACGTATGAAGAGCTGCTGGCCAATGCCAAGGCCCTGAACGATCCGGCCAACCGCATGTACGGCCTGGCGATGCGCGGCTTCGCCGGCGCCGGGCAGAACATGTACATCTACCCGTCGATCCTGCGCGGCTTCGGCGGCAGCTGGTTCCAGGGCAAGAGCATCGTCGTCAACAGCCCGGAAGCGGTGAAGGCACTGCAGTGGTACGTGAGCGCGCTCGACCAGTACGCCCCGCCGGCCGTGCGCAACTGGAACTGGCCGGACATCGCCGACGCGTTCTCGCAAGGGACGGTGGCCTGCTACCTGGACGCGCATTCGTCCGCGGCCGTCATCACCAACCCCGAGAAGTCCAAGGTGGTGGGCAAGGTCGCCTACGCGCGCTGGCCCAAGGGCCCGGCCGGCAAGGCCGTCACCTCGATCTGGAACTGGGGCTTTCCGATCAATGCCGCGCTGACGGACAAGCAGAAGAAAGCCACCTGGCTGTTCATCAGCTGGGCCGCATCGGCCGAGACGCAGGCGCGCACGTCGTGGAAGTTCAGCGGGCCGGCCAAACGCTCGGGGCTCAACCGCCTGTCGTTGTGGAAGTCGCCCGAGTTCGCCGCCGCGATGAAGGACGCCGGCGACAACTTCATTCCGGCCGCGCTCGAATCCCTGGAGCACGACACCGACGTCGAATGGCGTCCGCGCGTGCCGCAATGGCCGGCCATCGGCGACACCATGGCCACCGCGATCCAGGCGGCACTGGTCGGCCAGAAGAAGCCCCAGGAGGCGCTGGACGAGGCGCAGGCGCGCATCGCCCAGATCATGAAGGCCTGACGCCGCCCTGCCCCGATGACCGTCGCCGCGCCCGCAGCCGCCGGGTCGCTGGAACGCCAGGAGCGGCGCTTCGCGCTCGCCCTGTTCGCCCCCGCGCTCGTGCTGCTCGTCCTGACCACCACCGCGCCGCTGGTGTTCCTGGCCTGGAACAGCCTGCAGCACCTGGACCTGGGCATGCCGTGGGTGAAGGGCTTTGCGGGACTGGACAACTACGCCAAGCTCGGCGGCGACCCGCGCTTCTGGAACTCGCTCGTGCTGACCTCCGTCTACACCGCGTCCACCGTGGTGCTGCAGGTGCTGGTCGGCCTGTCGCTGGCACTGCTGGTGCTGCGCATCCCGCGCGGCCAGGGCCTGCTGCGCGTGGCGGCCATCCTGCCGATCGTGCTCGCGCCGGTCGTGGTGGGCCTTTTCTGGCGCACGCTGGTGCTGTCGCCGGACGTGGGCCTGGTGGACCTGGTGACCCGGGCGCTCGGCCTGGGCAGCCACAACTGGCTGGGCGATCCGCAGCTCGCGCTGATCTCGGTGATCGCCATCCACACGTGGCAATGGACGCCGTTCGCATTCCTGGTGCTGCTGGCCACGCTGGCCACGCTCCCGCCCGACATCTACGAGGCCGCGCGCCTGGACCGCGCGAGCGCCTGGCAGCGCTTCCGGCACATCACGCTGCCGCTGATCCGCCCTGCCGTGGTGATGGTGGTCATCCTGCGAACCATGACGGCGTTGTCGGCCTTCGCCGCCATCTTCGCGGCCACCGGCGGCGGACCCGGCACCGCCACCGAGATCCTCAACCTGTACGCCTACCGCACCTCTTTCACCGAACTGAACATCGGCTATGGCTCGGCGCTGGCGATGGTGCTGCTGGCCATCACGATGGCGGTGTCCTGGCTGCTGTTCCGGCGCCGGAGGGCCGCGCCGTGAACCTGCGCCGCATGTCGCGCACGGCCATGCTCTACGTGGTGGCCGGCCTGCTGGTGTCGGTGTGGGTGTTCCCGGTGCTGTGGGCGCTGCTGACGTCCTTCAAGACTGAGCGCGACGTGCTGGCCTACCCGCCCACGTTCATCTTCACGCCCACGCTGTCCAACTATCGCGAGGTGCTGTTCGGCAGCGGCTCGATCCTGCCGAACCTGTGGTCGAGCGCCGTGGTGAGCTGCTCGGCCACGCTGCTGACCATGCTGTTCGCGGTGCCGGCGGCGTACGCGCTGGCCCGGCTGCGCTATCCGGGCCGGCGCGCCAGCGGCTTCTACGTGCTGGCCACCCAGATGCTGCCGCCGGTCGGCCTGATCATTCCCTACTACCTGGTGATGCAGCGAACCGGCGGGCTCGACAGCTATCCCGGGCTCGTCATGACCTACCTGACGTTCTCGCTGCCCTTCGCCATCTGGCTGATGGTGTCGTACTTCGAGGACATTCCCTACGAGATGGAAGAGGCGGCCCTGCTCGATCGCGCGGGACGGTTCCGCACGCTGTGGTACGTGATCCTGCCGCAGGTGCGCGGCGGCATGGCGGTGACGACGGTGTTCGTGTTCCTCAATGCATGGAACGAATTCCTGTTCGCCGTCGTGCTCGGCGGCAACCACGTGCGGCCGGTGACGGTCGCGATGTTCAACTTCATTTCCGTGGAGCAGACCCAGTGGGCGCGCCTGGCGGCCGGGGCCATGCTGGCCATGGCGCCGGTGATCCTGGTGGGGCTGGCTGCGCAGCGGCACATCGTCAAGGGACTGACGGTGGGCGCCGTCAAGGGAGGCGGCCGCCGATGAGCGACAAGGGCAAGGTGCGCCTGCAGGGCGTGGTCAAGCGGCATGGCGAGACGACCGTGCTGCACGGGGTCGACCTCGAGATACGCGCGGGCGAGTTCTTCGTGCTGCTGGGGCCTTCGGGCTCCGGCAAGACCACGACGCTGCGCATCCTGGCTGGCCTGGAGGCCGTGAGCGGCGGCCGCGTGCTGATGGACGATGCGGACGTCACCGATACCGACCCGGGCGAACGCGACGTGGCCATGGTGTTCCAGAGCTATGCGCTCTACCCGCACATGACGGTGGCCGAGAACATCGGCTTTCCCTTGCGCATGGTCGGCACGCCGCGCGCGGCGATCGAGCAGGCCGTCAAGGATGCCGCCACGCGCGTGAGCATCGGCCACCTGCTGGCGCGCCGGCCCGGGCAGTTGTCCGGCGGACAGCAGCAGCGCGTGGCGCTGGCGCGCGCGATCGTGCGCCAGCCGCGCCTGTTCCTGCTGGACGAGCCGCTGTCCAACCTCGACGCCAAGCTGCGGCTGGAAACGCGCCTGGAGCTGCGCCAGCTGCAACGCAGCCTGGGCGTGACCACGGTCTACGTCACGCACGACCAGGAGGAAGCCATGACGCTGGCCGACCGCGTCGCCGTGTTCATGGACGGGCGCATCGTCCAGGTGGCCACGCCGCGCGAGATCTACAGCCGGCCGTCGCGGATCGCGGTGGCCGGCTTCATCGGCACGCCGCCGATGAACCTGGTGCCCGCGACCTGGCGCGGCGACAGCGTCGAGTTCGGCGGCACGTCGCACACGGTCGGCGCCAGCACCGCGCAACCGCGCGAGGTGATGCTCGGCGTGCGCCCGGGTGAACTGCGCATCGCGCCGCAGGGCACCGCGGCGAGGGTCGAATATGTGGAAGACCTGGGGGACCACCACGTGATCGACCTGCGCAGCGGCGACATGCGGCTGAAGGTCAAGGCCGACGGGCAGCCCACGCTGCGCGAAGGCCAATCCGCGCAACTGGGCTTCGCACCGGAAGCCGCGCACCTGTTCGACCGCGCCAGCGGCGAGCGGCTGAACTGACGAAGGAGAACACCGTGAGCCAACGCCCCAACATCCTGCTCATCCTGAACGACGACATGGGCTACTCGGACATCGGCTGCTTCGGCGGCGAGGTCCGCACACCCCACCTCGACCGGCTGGCCCAGGGCGGCCTGCGCTTCTCGCAGTTCTACAACACGGCGCGCTGCAGCCCCTCGCGCGCCTCGCTGCTCACCGGGCTGCATCCGCACCAGACCGGCATCGGCATCCTCACGTACGACTCGGGACCCGAGGGCTACGCCGGCAACCTGAACCAGCGCTGCGCCACCATCGCGGAGGTGCTCAAGCCGGCCGGCTACCGCAGCTACCTGAGCGGCAAGTGGCACGTGTCGAGCAACCTCAAGCAGCCGACCGACTCGTGGCCGATGCAGCGCGGATTCGACGACTTCTTCGGCACCATCATCGGCGCGGGCAGCTTCTACGATCCGAACACCCTCACCCGCCGCAACGAGAACGCCGAGCACGAGGCGCGCGCCCCGGGCTTCTTCTACACCGACGCCATCAGCGACGAGGCCGTCAAGTTCCTGCGCCGCCACCAGGCCGAGCATTCCGGCACGCCCTTCTTCCAGTACGTGGCCTACACCGCGCCGCATTGGCCACTGCATGCGCACCCCGAGGACATCGCCAGGTACAAGGGCCGGTTCGACGAAGGCTGGGACCGCCTGCGCGAACAGCGCCTGGAGCGCCTGGTCGCCTCGGGCATCCTGGACGCGCAATGGAAGCTCAGCGGACGCGACCCGAGCCAGCCGCCCTGGACCGCCGCGCAGGACCAGGCCTGGCTGGCCAACTGCATGGAAGTCTATGCCGCGCAGATCGACCGAATGGACCAGGGCATCGGCCGCATCATCGCGGCCTTGGAGGAAACCGGCCAACTCGACGACACCCTGGTGATCTTCCTGTCCGACAACGGCGCTTGCGCCGAGAACATCCCGCAGGACGTGACGCTGGAAGAAGTGGTCGACAAGCTGATGATCGCGCGCTCGCACACGCGCGACGGACGACCGGTCAGGTTCGGCAACGACCCGGCCGTCGCCCCCGGGCCGGAGGACACCTACCAGAGCTACGGGCAGGCCTGGGCCAACCTGTCGAACACACCGTTTCGGCTGTACAAGCACTGGATCCACGAAGGCGGCATCTCGACGCCGCTGATCTTCCACTGGCCGCGCGGCATCGCCCAGGCCGGCGGCATCCGCCACAGCCCCGGCTACCTGCCGGACATCATGGCCACCGTCTGCGACGTCACCGGCGCGGCGTACCCGAAGGACGTGCAAGGCCGCGCCATCCTGCCCCTGGAGGGCCACTCGCTCAAGAGCGCCTTCGACGCGGACGGCGCCGAGCGTCCGCCGATGTTCTGGGAACACGAGGGCAACGCGGCGGTGCGCATCGGGCAGTGGAAACTGGTGCGCGACTATCCGAAAGACTGGGAGCTGTACGACCTGGCCGCCGACCGCACCGAACTGAACGACCTCGCCGCGCAACATCCCGAGCGCGTGGCGCAGATGAAGCAGGCCTACGAGGAATGGGCCCGGCGCTGCGGCGTGCTGCCGCGCGAGAAGGTCGTGGCGCTGATGCGCAGCCAGGGCGTGACGCGGGCGTTCTGGGAAAAGGAATAGCGCCGGTCACTCGTCATCCGGGCCGGGCTGCTGCCGTGGCGCCGCGCGCCATTGCCGCCAGCCCCGGTTGGCGCGCCAGCACTTCTTCGCGCGGCCCGCTGTCGACCAGGCGGCCCGCTTCCACCAGCAGCACCGCATCGAAATGCGGCAGCAGGCTCAGGCGGTGGATCGATGCGACGATACAGGCCTGCGGAAAGGCTTCGGCGATGCGGCGCAGCACGCGAAGTTCGGTGGCGGCGTCGAGCGCGCTGGTGGGCTCGTCGAGCAGCAGCAGCGAGCTGCCACGTGCGGCCAGCACGCCGCGCGCAAGCCCCAGCCGCTGGCGCTGCCCGCCGGACAGGCTGCCGCCGCGCTCCGACACCAGCGTGTCGACCGAGTTGCCAAGGCTGGGCAGCACCTCGTCGAAGCTGCTGCACCGGATCGCGGCCTCCAGGTCGGCGTCGGGAACGCCGAGGCCGAAATCCAGGTTCTCGCGCACGCTCGCCTCGAACACCTCCGCCTCCTGCGGAATCAGGGTCGCGATGTGGCGCAGCGTCGGCCACGGCTGCGCCTGGCCGTCGAGCAGCAGGCGTCCGCCGTCTGGTGTGTAGAGCCCGGCCAGCACGCGCAGCAGCGTGCTCTTGCCGCCGCCGCTGGGGCCGACCAGTGCCACCCGTTGGCCACGCTGCAGGCCGAGGTCGAGGCCACGCAGGCCGGAGTACCGCGCAGGCTCATCGTCCGGCACCGGTTCGGCCGCGGGCCGTACCGCCGAAGCATCGGCCTGCGGCAAGTGCGGCTCGGCCGCGCCGCGCGGCGCGTGGCGCAACGTCAGTTGCTCGACGTCCAGGCGCTGCCATTGCACGCTGGCGTCGATGCCCTCCTCTCCGTCGATGTTCTCGCGCGTCGGCGCGCCCCAGATCGGTGCGGCGCTGCCCAGGTCGGTGTGCATGCGCGCGAACGACTGGAAGTTCATCGCCATCGACCCCACCACGCCGGCGGCCTGCTGCGCGTACTGGTAGATCATGAAGACCGAGCCCAGCATGACCGCCTGCCCCGGCGCGTGCGACTGCCACACGTAGACGACGACCAGCCCCCAGGTGAGCGCCAGCCCCAGCAGGTCGACCGCGCACCACTTGCCTTCGTTGAGCAGCACCGTGCGCTTGAGCGGCACCGAGATCGCGGCCATGCGCCGCGCCAGCAGGGTGCGCGAGGCCGCGGACAGCCGCAGGCCGATCACCGTCTGCGCGTTCGAGAGGAAATCGAGCAGGGCCGACACGTAGCGCCGGTCCGCGTCGTTCTCGCGCCGTGCGAGTGCCATGAGTGCGCGGTCGAAGCGCAGCACGATGAACGCGATCAGCACGTACCCGGCGACCGCCAGCAGGCCGCTCAGGCGCGACAGCAGCGTCAGCGCGACCAGCGGGCCGACCAGGTTGACCAGGCTCTGCAGATAGACGAACTGGTTCTGCGCGAAGTCGGACAACGCGCGGCTGGCCTGGTGCACCCGGTGCTGCATCTGCCCGGAGTGGTGGCCCACGTGCCACGTCAGCGGGGCCGCGGCGATGCGTGCATAGAGTTCGTCGGCCATGCGCTCGCGCACGCGCAGCCCGACGTTGCGCTCCAGGATACGGCCCGGCCCGTGCAGGCCCCAGGCCAGCGCATAGACCACCGCCAGCGCTGCGATCCACCGGCCCGACGCGCCGAAGGCCTCGGCCTGCAGGGCGTTGATCGCCTGGCCGGCCAGCCAGGGCACGGCCAGGCGCAGCAACTGCGAGCCCACCAGCAGGCCCATGGCCGACACCAGAACTCCGCGCGCGCCCTCGGCATGGCGCCAGAGCGCGCCGTAGAGGTCGGCGAAAGCGTTGTCGCGGCCGGTGGTTTCCATCCGAACGCGCCCCGGCTCAGGACGGCAGGACGCGCACGCCGTTCAGGAAGCCGCGCGCCGGCGCGACCCACGCGGCGTCCGGCGGCAAGGCATCGGCCGGCCCCGGCGGATGCTCGCCGGTGAACAGCAATCCCTCGGGCCGCAGCAGGTAGCAACGGGCGCCGGCATCGCCCGCGCCTGCCAGCACTTCGAGCTGGGCGCCGCCGGCCAGCGGCAGCACTTCGCCCGCCGCGTGGCGCGTCAGGTCGGCCTGCGGCCACACCTCGCGCAGCACGGCGGCTTCGGCGTCGGGCCATGGCCCGGCCGTCGACAGCACGCGCAGCACCAGGCCCGGCGCGGCATCGCGCAGACGCGCGAGCTGGGCCGCGTCTGCCGGCAGCGGATCGATCAGCGTCCAGCCGCTCTCGGTGTCGCCGATCAGGTAGCTGTGCGCGCCCGGCGCCGGGGCGTCGCCACCGGCCGCCGTGCCCTCTGGCGCCGTCGCCGTGACGCGCCAGACACGCGGCGCCAGCGCCATCACCAGGCCGCCTTCGAGCGTGTGGCGCGCATCGCCGCGGCCGTCCGGATCCAGGTAGCCGATCTCGGCCCACGCGGCTTCCTCGATGTTTACCGGCCGCTTGCCGCCCGGCCCGCTGGCCAGGCGCGGCATGTTCAGCGGCACGCGGGCCTGCGCCCTCGCCTGCGCCATGCACTCCTCGACCGAGCCGAAGCCCGCCAGGTGCTGCAGGATGCGCCGCGTCACGTTCATCAGCTTGAGCCCGCGCCCGGGCGCGATGGCCTCGGCCGGCCGCAGCCAGGTGTGCTCGACGATCTCCACCCCGTCGACCCGCACCGCCTGCCCGGGCGGCAGCGCGGCCAGGAAGAAGCGCGTGTCGAACCGGCGCGGCATGCCGGGCGGCGTGATCCAGTGCGCGAAGTATTCGAGCCGGTCGGTCGCCAGCTTCCAGCCTTGCGCATCGCACACGGACAACAGGGCATCGGTACCGGCGGCCGCGGCGGCGCGCATGGCCTCGAGCTGCGTCGCGAGCAGCCCGTCGAGCGCCACGCAACCGCCCGCGGTGTCGCAAGCCAGCAGCAGCCCGGCTTCCTCGAAGCATTCGCGGATGGCCGCTGCGTAGTAGTCCAGCCCGCCGCCGTCCACGCACAGCCGCAGGCTGGCGGCAGCGTCGGCGCCGGTGCAGTGGGCATGCAGGTGCCGGTCGTGCGCGTCGAGCAGGCCTCCGGGGAACACGCTGGCGCCGCTGTTCTGGTCGTTCGGCTTGTCGGCGCGGCGCAGCAGCAGCACCTCCAGCCCGCCGGGCCCGTTGCGCAGCACGGCAAGGGAAGCGGATTGACGGATGGGTCGGGGCGCCACCGGGGCGTCAGGCGACGCCGGCGGCGTCTGCAAAGTGAGTGGCATGAGGGCGGATGTTAGCTTTGCAGGCCATGCCGCGTGGCACGCTGGCGCTAAAGCCCGTCGGCGCCGCCCGCGGGTGCGGGGCATTCGGCGCATGCTATTTCCAAAGTCACCATTCGATACACGGTTGCGGTGCGGCCGGCGTGCGCGGCGGCAACCTGCGACACTCCCCCGCTTCCCGACAAAAGGACACATCGAACCATGAGCCGCAGCATCTTCGTCACCGGTGGCACCAGCGGCATCGGGCAAGGCATCGCCCAGGCTTTCGCGGCGCTGGGCGACACCGTGGTGGCCACCGGCGCAACCGCCGACGAGGTCGCGCGGGCGCCGTCGCATCCACGCATTGCGTACCGGGCGCTCGACGTACGCGACGCGCAGGCGGTGCAGCAGGCGGTCGGGTCGCTCGGCATGCTGCACGTGGTGGTCAACTGCGCGGGCGTGATCCAGCGCAGTGCGGAGCACGATCCCGAGGTGTTCGCACGCACCATCGACATCAATCTGACCGGCACCATGCGCGTGTGCGCTGCGGCGCGCCCGCTGCTGGCGGCCACGCGCGGCTGCATCGTCAACACCGCCTCGATGCTGAGCTTCTTCGGCGGCGGCCTGGTGCCGGGCTACAGCGCCAGCAAGGGCGGCGTCGCCCAACTGACCAAGAGCCTGGCGATCGCCTATGCGGTCGACGGCATCCGCGTCAACGCGATCGCCCCGGGCTGGATCGGCACGCCGCTCACGCAGGCACTGCAGGACGACGCGCAACGCTCCGGCCCGATCCTGGCGCGCACGCCGCTGGGCCGCTGGGGCACCCCGGCGGACGTGGCGGGGCCGACCGTATTCCTCGCCAGCGAGGCCGCCGGCTTCGTCACCGGCGTGGTGCTGCCGGTGGACGGCGGCTACCTCGTCACCTGAACAAGACAAGACCAGGAGTACACCCCATGATCGTGCAGCTTCCGGGCATCCAGCCCGAGATCGCCGAAGTCGCCATTCCCGAAGACGAAAGGGTCTGGGTCCCGCAGGCCAAGGACGTCTGGTTCCGCCCCCTGCTACTCAACACCGTCACCGGCAGTTGGTGCAACCTGCTGCGCGTGCGCAAGTCGGGCGTGCTGTCGCGCCACATCCATCCGTCCTGGGTGACCGGCTACGTCATCAAGGGCAGCTGGCGCTACCTGGAGCACGACTGGGTGGCCACCGAGGGCTCGTTCGTCTACGAGCCGCCGGGCGAGATCCACACGCTGGTGGTGGACGAGGCTTCGGGCGCGCAGGAGATGATCACCTTCTTCAACATCCACGGCGCCATGGTGTACGTGGACGAAGACGGCAAGCACACCGGCTACGAGGACGTGTTCACCAAGATCGAGATGTGCCGCACCCATTACGAGGCCAACGGCCTCGGGCGCGAATACGTCGACCGCTACGTGCGCTGACGCCCGCCTCGGCGACGTCAGAGCACCAGCAGCGCGCGGAAATCGTTGACGTTGGTGTGCGTCGGCCCGGTGACCAGCAGGTCGCCGATGGCCTCGAAATAACCGTAGGCGTCGTTGCGGTCGAGATGCTCTGACAGCTTCCTGCCCGCGCCCTCCGCCCGCGCCAGCGTGTCGGGCGTGACGAAGGCGCCGGCGTTGTCCTCCACCCCGTCGATGCCGTCGGTGTCCGCCGCCAGCGCCCACACCTGCGGCTGCGCCATCAGCGCGCCGGCCAGGCCCAGGCAGAACTCGCCGGCCCGCCCGCCCCTGCCCTTGGGCTGGCCCGGCTGCCGCGGCCGCACCGTCACGGTGGTCTCGCCGCCCGACAGGATCACGCATGGCCGTGCGAACGGCGCACCGCGTCGCGCCACTGCCCGCGCCAGCGCGGCATGCACCTTGCCAACCTCGCGCGATTCGCCCTCGATCTCGTCGCTGAGGATGTGGGCCTCGATGCCGGCGGCACGCGCCGCCTCGGCCGCCGCCTCCAGCGACTGCTGCGGCGTGGCGATCAGGTGCACCTCGTGCCGCGCGAACACGGGGTCGGAGGGATCGGGTGTTTCCAGCGCGCCGCTTTCCAGGCCGGCGCGCACCGGCGCCGGAATCTCGATGCGATAGCGGTCGAGGATGGCCAGCGCGTCGGAGCAGGTGGTCTCGTCGGGCACGGTCGGGCCGCTGGCGATGACTGCCGGCTCGTCGCCCGGCACGTCGCTGATGGTCAGCGTTACCACCTTGGCCGGCCCGCAGGCCGCGGCCAGGCGGCCGCCCTTGATGCGCGACAGGTGCTTGCGCACGCAGTTCATCTCGCCGATGTTGGCGCCGCTTTCCAGCAGGGCCTTGTTGATGCGCTGCTTGTCTTCCAGCGTCAAGCCCTCGGCCGGCAGCACCAGCAGCGCGGAGCCGCCGCCGGAGATCAGGCACAGCACGAGGTCGTCGGCCGTCAGGCCGCCGGCCAGCGCGAGGATGCGTTCGGCCGCCTGCATGCCGGCGGCGTCGGGCACGGGGTGCGCCGCCTCGACGATCTCGATGCGCTGCGCCAGCCCCTCGGGCCGCGGCGGAATGTGCCCGTAGCGCGTGACCACCAGCCCGGACAGCGGCGCGTCGGCCGGCCACAGCGCCTCGAGCGCCTGCGCCATCGAGGCACCGGCCTTGCCGGCGCCCAACACCACCGTGCGGCCCTTGGGCGGCGGCGGCAGGTGCCGGCCAAGCGTGGACAGCGGCAGTGCGCGGTCGACCGCGGCGCGGTACAGGTGCTGCAGGAACTCGCGCGGTGCCCGGCGCGGGTCGGGTGCCGTGCCGGGCGTGAACTTCTCGGCGTTCATCTCGCTTGTGTCTCCAACCACGAATGGCGCAAAAAACCGCCATTCTGACCGGGCCGCGACCGCAGCCGGCGGGCCCCTGGCGCGCGGCGCCTCAGTTCGTCTTGGCGCCCTGCTCGAACCAGCGGCCCAGCATGGCGCGTTCGGCGTCGGTGATGCCGGTGGCGTTGTTCAGCGGCATGGTCTTGGCCTGCACCGCCTGCTGGTAGATGCCCTGCGCATGCACGGCCACCTGGTCGGGCGAGTCGAGCCGAACGTTCTTCATCTGCATCGCGGTGCCGTGGCACATGTAGCAGCGCTGCTCCAGCACCTTCTGCACCTCGCCGTAGCTGACCTTCTTGACCGCTTCGCCGGGCGCGGGCGCCGGGGCCGGTTCCGGCTTCATCCAGACGATGGTCAGGCCCAGCACGACGATGCCGAGCAACGCGTACGGCAGCGGATTCCTGGCGTTGCCGAGCTTGAAGCGGTGCCGCACCACGAAGAACTGGCGGATGGCGGCGCCGCCGGCCATGATCAGCAGCAGCACGATCCAGTTGTACTGGTTCGTGTAGGTGAAGCTGTAGTGGTTGCTCAGCATCGCGAACAGCACCGGCAGCGTGAAATACGTGTTGTGCACGCTGCGCTGCTTGCCGCGCTGGCCGTGGATCGGGTCGACCGGCTTGCCCTCGCGCAGCGCCTTCACGTTCTTGCGCTGGCCGGGAATGATCCAGAAGAACACGTTCGCGCTCATGGTGGTGGCCATCATCGCGCCCACCAGCAGGAAGGCGGCGCGGCCGGCGAACCAGTGGCAGGCCAGCCAGGCCGCGAACGCCACGAACAGCGCCACCAGCACGCCGACGATGGTGTCGCCGTGCTTGCGCCTGCCGAAGATCTGGCAGATGGCGTCGTACACCATCCAGAACACCACGAAGAACGCCAGCGCCACGGCGATGGCCGCGCCCGGCTGCCAGTCCATCTTGGACTTGTCGATCAGGTAGGTGCTGGCATTCCACAGGTACGACACCGTGAATAGCGCAAAGCCGCTGAGCCAGGTGGAATAGCTTTCCCAGAAGGACCAGTGCAGGTGGTCCGGCACCTTCTTGGGCGCCAGCAGGTACTTCTGCATGTTGTAGAAGCCGCCGCCGTGCACCGCCCATTGCTCGCCGCCGACGCCTTTGTCGAGCGACTCCTGGTCCTCTGGCTTCTCGAGGCTGTTGTCCAGCATCACGAAGTAGAAGGAGGCGCCGATCCACGCGATGGCGGTGATGACGTGCAACCAACGCAGCAGCAGGTTGGCCCAGTCGAGGTAGTAGCTTTCCATGGATTACTCCGCCCTGGCGCGGCGCTTCCTGGCGCCGCGTGGTCGTTCTGGCCTGCTCACCACCGCGGGGCGCTGTGAGCAGTTGGATTGCCGCGAACGCAGACGGTGGGACGTCTCGCTCCGCTGCGGCTCTTTTGTGGACTGAAGTGTATACAGTTCGGGCACGTTTCGGCGAACCGAGGCTCTAGGGTAAATACTTAGCCGTCGAGTGATTGCAACAACTGTGCCGCCACCGCCACGGCAATCACCTCGGGCTCCTTGCCCGTGATGCCGGGCACGCCGATCGGGGAGGTGACGTGGTTCATCTCGGCCTCGGAAAAGCCGCGCGCCTCCAGCCGGTGCCGGAAGGTGGCCCACTTGGTCTTGCTGCCGATCAGGCCGATGTAGGGCAAGTCGCCGCGCTCGCGCTGGCGGCGCAGGCAGGCAATGACGATGTCGAGGTCCTCGGCGTGCGAGAAGCTCATGATCAGCACGCGCGATCCGGGCGCCAGTTGAGGCACCGCGTCCTGCACCGGTTCGGAATGCTCGGTCTCGACCTGCGCCGGCAGCGCCGGCGGAAAGACGCCGTCGCGGCTGTCGATCCAGCGCACCGAGAACGGCAGGGTCGACAGCAGCCGGGCCAGCGCGGCGCCGACGTGGCCGCCACCGAACAGCGCCACCGGCTGCAGGTGCGCGCCCAGCTCGGCGCGCAAGGCAGCGGCGTCCGCCGCCCCGATGCGGCGGTAGTCCAGGAACACGACGCCGCCGCAGCACTGGCCCAGCGTCGGGCCGAGGGGATAGCGCTGGACGCCGTCGACAGGCGCGCCGCCGGCGAGCCATGCGGCGGCTGTCTGCACCGCCTGGAACTCCAGCTGCCCGCCGCCGATGGTGCCGGTGAGCGTGCCGTCGTCCCACACGGCCATCCAGGTGCCGGCCTCACGCGGGGCCGAGCCCTGCGTGGCCTGCACCCGCACCAGCACGCCGGCGCGGCCGGCGGCCAGCCGTTCGAGCAATCGATCGAGCAGTCCGTTCATTCGAGTTCCTTCAACCGCCGCGGCGGGGCGCCACCGCCGACACGGTATAAATCCGCCGATGCAAGCCACCGCCCGATTGAACCGACGCCTGGCCCTCGGCGGCCTGATCTCCGTGACCACCCTGTGGCTGGCCGGCTGCGCCAGCACCGGCGGCGCCGTGCCCGGCCAGCTGAGCGGCGCCCGCGCACCGGGCGGCGCCCCGCGGCCTGCGCCGCGGCCCTCCTCGGCCACCGACCTGCGCGCCTACAAGCGCGACGCCGCCGGGCATGTCTACCAGCTCAACGGCAGCCGCATCTACGGCGGCATGCTGCCGCCGCTGTTGTACGCCATCGGCACCCTGCGCGTGGACCTGGACGCCAACGGCGCGGTGACGGGCATGCACTGGCTGCGCGCGCCCACCCATGCGCCGGAGGTCATCGAGGAGATCGAACGCGCCGTACTGGCGGCAGCGCCCTTCCCCGCCGCCCCGCGCATCGGCGGCAAGCTCAGCTGGACCGACACCTGGCTGTGGGACAAGAGCGGGCGCTTCCAGCTCGACACCCTGAGCGAGGGCCAGTTGCAAGGCTAGATGCTCCAGGCGGCCCTCAGGAGCCGCGGTAGGTGCTGTAGCTCCAGGGGCTGACCAGCAGCGGCACGTGATAGTGCTGGTCCGCATGGGCCACGCCGAAGTCCAGCGCCACCTTGTTCAGGAAGTTGGGCTGCGGCAGCTGGACGCCGCGCCGCGCGAAATAGCCGGCCACGTCGAACACCAGGCGGTAGGTGCCCGTCTTGAGGCTCGCGTTGTCGTACAGCGGGCCGTCGCTGCGCCCGTCGGCGTTCAGGGTGAAGCGCTTGACCAGCGTGGCCTGGTCGCCATCCGTCGTGAACAGGGCGACCTCCATGCCGGCGGCGGGACATCCGTTCATCGTGTCCAGTACGTGTGTGCTCAGTCCCATGGGTTCTCCTGGTTGGCGGGCTTCGACCCGACGGTGTTGGTAAAAATCCGGTGGACAAAAGTGTATACAGTTCTGGGCTTTGGGGCTATCATGAATTGAAATGGAGACCACCCCGACCCGCGCCATCGTCGACGCGCTCACGCGCGCCATCGTCGACCATCGCCTGCAACCGGGCAGCAAGCTGGCCGAGCAGAAGCTGGCCGACCACTTCGGCGTCTCGCGCACGCTGGTCCGGCAGGCGCTGTTCCAGCTGTCGCAGAACCGGCTGGTGCGTCTGGAGCCCGCGCGCGGCGCGTTCGTGGCGGCGCCGGCGGTGGACGAGGCGCGCCAGGTGTTCGCCGTGCGCCGCATGCTCGAGGCGCAGATGGCGCGCGAGTTCGCCGCCTCGGTCACGCCGGCCAAGGTCAAGGCGCTGAAGGAACACGTGGCGCTGGAGAAGGCCTCGGTCTCGGCGGGTGACGACATCTCCGGACGCACCGAGCTGCTGGGCGACTTCCACGTGCGCATGGCCGAGCTGATGGGCAACCAGGTGCTGGCGCAACTGCTGGGCGAGCTGATCTCGCGCTGCGCCCTGATCACCCTCATGTACCAGAGCGCCACCGCCGCCGAGCATTCCAACGACGAGCATGCCGACATCGTCAAGGCACTGGCCGCGCGCGACGGCGAGAAGGCCGCACGGCTGATGACGGAGCACCTGCTCAACGTCGAGGCCAACCTCACTTTCGACCGCAAGGTCCCGACCAGCGATATTTCGCTGGCGCTCTCATGACCCACCCCCAGGAGGGCTTGGCCCACCCCCAGGAGGGCTTGGCCCACCCCCAGGCTACCCTGCTTCGCAGGTCCGCCTCCCCCCTTCGAGGGGGCGCCATCTGCGGCCTGGCAAAGCCAGTTCCGCGATGGCCGCGAAGGGGCTTCGCTGCGCTTGCCGGGCCGGTTCAGTGGCCCTGTGCTGAAGGGCGCTCCCTGAAATGAATCTACTGCCATGAACACTTACGACTCCACGCTGCCCTATCCCCGCGACCTCGTCGGCTACGGGCGCAATCCGCCGCATGCGCAGTGGCCGGGCCAGGCCCGGGTCGCGGTGCAGTTCGTGCTGAACTATGAGGAAGGCGGCGAGAACAACGTGCTGCACGGCGACCCGGGGTCGGAGCAGTTCCTGTCGGAAATGTTCAATCCGGCCAGCTACCCGGACCGGCACATCAGCATGGACGGCATCTACGAGTACGGCTCGCGTGCCGGGGCGTGGCGCATCCTGCGCGAATTCGAGAAGCGCGGGCTGCCGCTGACGGTGTTCGGCGTCGGCATGGCGCTGGAGCGCCACCCCGAGCTGACTGCCGCCTTCAAGGAACTGGGCCACGAGATCGCCTGCCACGGCTGGCGCTGGATCCACTACCAGAACACGCCCGAGGAAGTCGAGCGCGAGCACATGCGCCTGGGCATGGAGGCGATCGAGCGCCTGACCGGCGAACGCGCGCTGGGCTGGTACACCGGCCGCGACAGCCCGCGCACGCGGCGCCTGGTGGCCGACTACGGCGGCTTCGAATACGACAGCGACTACTACGGCGACGACCTGCCCTTCTGGATGAAGGTGCAAAAGACCGACGGCCAGGTGGTGCCGCAGCTGATCGTGCCCTACACGCTCGACTGCAACGACATGCGCTTCGCGCTGCCGCAGGGCTACTCGCATGCCGACCCCTTCTTCCAGTACATGAAGGACAGCTTCGACGCGCTGTACACCGAAGGCGACCCGGACGGCGAGAACCGGCCGAAGATGATGTCCATCGGCATGCACTGCCGCCTGCTCGGTCGCCCCGGCCGCATCACGGCCCTGCAGCGCTTCCTGGACCACATCGCGGCGCACGAGCACGTGTGGGTGTGCCGCCGGCTCGACATCGCGCGCCACTGGAAGAACACTCACCCATTCGCCGGATAGTCCACCGGGAGAACGCCATGACCTTGAGCATCGAGCAGATCAATGCGGCCAATCCGGCCGACGCCGCCGCCCTGCTGGACGGCACCTACGAGCACTCGCCCTGGATCGCGCAGCGCGCCATGGCCTCGCGGCCGTTCCGCTCGCTCGCGCACCTCAAGCACGCGCTCGTGCAGGCGGTGGCCAAGGCCACGGCCGAGGAACAACTGAGCCTCATCCGCGCCCACCCCGAGCTGGCGGGCAAGGCCATGGTGAGCAAGACGCTCACGGCCGAATCGACCAACGAGCAGGGCAAGGCCGGGCTGACCGACTGCACGCCCGAGGAGTTCGCCCGGATCCAGCAGCTCAACGCCGACTACAACGCCAAGTTCGGCTTTCCGTTCATCCTGGCCGTGCGCGGGCCGCGCGGGCTGGGCCTGTCCAAGCGCGAGATCATCGACACCTTCGCGCGGCGGCTGCAGCACCACCCCGACTTCGAGCGGGCCGAGGCGCTGCGCAACATCCATCGCATCGCCGAGATCCGCCTGAACGACAAGTTCGGCGTGGAGCCCACGCTGGGCAACGACGTGTGGGACTGGCACGAGCAACTGGCGCGGCACACCGACCCGGGCTACGCCGAGAAGGGCCAGCTCACGGTCACCTACCTGACCGAGGCGCACCGCGCCTGCGCCGCGCAGATCGCGCAACTCATGCGCGACGTCGGCTTCGACTCGGTCGAAATCGACGCGGTCGGCAACGTGGTCGGCCGCTACGAGGCGGACGCGCCCGGCGCCAGGACCCTGCTCACCGGGTCGCACTACGACACGGTGCGCAACGGCGGCAAGTACGACGGGCGCCTGGGCATCTTCGTGCCGATCGCGTGCGTGCGCGAGCTCAAGCGCCAGAACCGGCGCCTGCCCTTCGCCTTCGAGGTGGTCGGTTTCGCCGAGGAGGAAGGCCAGCGCTACAAGGCCACGTTCCTGGGCTCGGGCGCGCTGATCGGCCACTTCGACACGAACTGGCTGGACCAGACGGACGCCGATGGCATCAGCCTGCGCGACGCCATGCGGCATGCCGGCCTCAGGCTGGAGGACATCCCGAAGATCCAGCGCGACCCCGCGAAGTACCTCGGCTTCGTCGAGGTCCACATCGAGCAGGGGCCGGTGCTCAACGAGCTCGACGTTCCGCTGGGCATCGTCACGTCCATCAACGGTGGCGTGCGCTTCGTCGGTGAAGTAACCGGCATGGCCAGCCACGCCGGCACCACGCCGATGGACCGCCGCCGCGACGCCGCCTGCGCGGTTGCCGAGCTCATCCTGTTCGCCGAGCAGCGGGCCGCGAAGGACGGTGACTCGGTCGCCACCGTCGGCATGCTCGAGGTGCCCAGCGGCTCCATCAACGTCGTGCCCGGGCGCTGCCGCTTCAGCCTTGACATCCGCGCCCCGAACGACGCGCAGCGCGACGCCGTGGTAACCGACGTGCTGGCCGAACTCGCCGCCATCTGCGAGCGCCGCGGCGTGCGGCATACGCTGGAAGAAGCCATGCGTGCCGCCGCCGCGCCCAGCGCGCCGGCCTGGCAGCAGCGCTGGGAGAAGGCGGTCGACGCCCTCGGCGTGCCGCTCTACCGCATGCCCAGCGGCGCCGGCCACGACGCCATGAAGCTGCACGAGGTGATGCCGCAGGCCATGCTGTTCGTGCGCGGCATCAACTCCGGCATCAGCCACAACCCGCTCGAGTCGAGCACCAACGACGACATGCAGCTGGCAGTGCAAGCCTTCCAGCGCCTGCTCGACGACCTGTCCCAAGAAACCTACCCTGCCTGACCCCATGACCGACTACGCCAAACTCGACGACTGGATCGACCAACACTTCGACGAGCAGGTCAGATTCCTGCAGGCGCTGGTCCAGGTGCCGACCGACACCCCGCCGGGCAACAACGCGCCGCACGCCGAGCGCACCGCCGAACTGCTCGCGGCCATGGGCCTGCATGCCGAGAAGCACCCGGTGCCCGCGCAGGAGGTCAAGGACTACGGGCTCGAGTCCATCACCAACCTGATCGTGCGGCGCAACTACGGCGCCGGCGGGCGCACCGTGGCGCTCAACGCGCACGGCGACGTGGTGCCGCCTGGCGAGGGCTGGACGCACGACCCGTACGGCGGCGAGATCGTCGACGGCCAGCTGTTCGGCCGTGCCGCGGCGGTCAGCAAGAGCGACTTCTCCACCTTCACCTTCGCCCTGCGCGCGCTCGAGGCCCAGGCGAAGCCGACCAAGGGCAGCATCGAGCTGCACTTCACCTACGACGAGGAATTCGGCGGCATCCTCGGGCCGGGGTGGCTGCTGAAGAACAAGCTCACCGCGCCCGACCTGATGGTCGCCGCCGGCTTCAGCTACGAGGTCGTGACGGCGCACAACGGCTGCCTGCAGATGGAGGTGACCGTACACGGCAAGATGGCGCACGCGGCCGTGCCCGACACCGGCGTGGACGCCCTGCAGGGTGCCGTGCACATCCTGAACGCGCTGTACGCCCAGAACGAGCAGTACAAGCAGGTCACCTCGGCGGTGGAAGGCATCAACCATCCCTACCTGAACGTCGGCCGCATCGAGGGCGGCACCAATACCAACGTCGTGCCCGGCAAGGTCGTGTTCAAGCTCGACCGCCGGATGATCCCGGAAGAGGATCCGGTCGCGGTCGAAGCCACCATCCGCCAGGTGATCGAAGACGCGGCCGCGCAGAAGGCCGGCATCTCGGTCGAGATCAGGCGCCTGCTGCTGGCCCATTCCATGAAGCCGCTGGGCGGCAACCAGCCGCTGGTCGATGCCATCCAGAAGCACGGCCAGCAGGTGTTCGGCCAGGCCATCCCGGCGATGGGCACGCCGCTCTACACGGACGTGCGGCTGTACGTCGAGCAAGGCATTCCCGGCGTGATCTACGGCGCCGGCCCGCGCACCGTGCTGGAGTCGCATGCCAAGCGCGCCGACGAGCGGGTCGCGCTGGAAGACCTGCGGCGCGCCACCAAGGTGATGGCCCGCACGCTGGCCGACCTCCTGGCCTGACCGGACGGATTTCACCCGGCCCGCACGCGCGGATGGCTGAAACAGAACTGAAAGAAATCCCCGCCAGCCGGGGACAAGCTTGTGGATATCTCGGTGGGCTTCTCGCCAAAGCCTTGTCCCGCAAGGGCTGGCGCCAGATTGCCTGTCCAACAGGCAGCGGCCCTCAGCGGTCCGGAAACCGGGCCGATCAGGCGGTCGTCCCGGCCGTGAGCGACACGCGGCACGCCGGTCCGGGCCTCAGCGCGGCGCGTCGCCCTTGCGGTAGTCCGCCGTCACCGCGTCGAGCCGCTCCTTCAACGCCGGATCGAGCTTGTAGTGGGCCGCGGCAATCGTGTCGTCCAGTTGCTCCGGGCGACTCGCGCCCAGCAGCGGCGCCGTGACCAACGGGTTGGCCATCGCCCACGCCACCGCCAGCGTGGCCAGCGGCACGCCGGCCTCGTCGGCGATCTCCCCAAGCTGCGCCACGGTGTCGAAACTGCGTTCGTTCCAGTAGCGGTCCTGGTACATGCCGCCGGCCGTGCCGAGCGTGAAGCGGGTGTTGTCCTGCGGCTTGTCGCCGCGCTTGTACTTGCCGGTCAGCAGGCCGCCGGCCAGGGGGTTGTAGGGGATCACGCCCAGGCCTTCCTCCTGCGCCAGCGGCAGCAGTTCGCGCTCGATCTCGCGAAACAGCAGGCTGTAGCGCGGCTGCACGCACACGTAGCGCGCCAAGCCGCGCAGGTCGGCGCGGCCGAGCGCACGCGCCATCCGGTAGGCCAGGAAGTTCGACACACCGATGTAGCGCGCGCGGCCCGACTTCACGATGACGTCGAGCGCTTCCAGCGTTTCGTCCAGCGGGGTGTCGCGGTCGTCGCTGTGCAGCTGGTAGAGGTCGACATGATCGGTTTGCAGCCGCTCGAGCGAGGCGTCGATGGCGGCCAGGAGGTGCTTGCGCGAGGCCCCCTGGTCCCACGGGTGCGGCCCCATCCTGCCGACCGCCTTGGTGGCCAGGATGTAGCGCCCGCGCGCGCCCGCCCCCTTGGCCTTGAGCCAGCGGCCGATGATCTCCTCGGTGCGGCCGGCGGTCTCGAGCGTGCCGCCCAGCGGGTAGACATCGGCCGTGTCCAGCAGGTTGATGCCGGCATCGGTGGCCTTGTCCAGGATGGCAGCCGAGACCGCCTCGTCGGTCTGCAGGCCGAAGGTCATGGTGCCCAGCGCCAGGCGCGAGACGATGAGGCCAGTGTGGCCCAGGCGGGTGGTCGGAATGCTCATGGCGCGTGGCTCCTGTGGGAATCAGCGGGCCATGATAGTGAGCGATGCCGCGGCCTGCAGGCGGCGGCGCGATGGACAGTCCGTCGTGGGGCCGGCGACGGCCGACAGGTGTTCGCCGCAAGCTCCCCGGGCCGGATAATCCGGGTTTTCCGCGATACAGCGTGCATTCTGATGTGTATACAGTTTTGGGTACAGAAATTGTTCACATTTGGCATTCGCCATTGACAGGAGATGCGCACCATGTCGGCTAACACTGCCATCGAACCGGCCACCCCGGCCGGCGTCCACCCGGTCGACGAGCGCCTGCCGCTGGGCAAGGTCACCGCGCTCGGCCTGCAGCACGTGCTGGTCATGTACGCCGGCGCCGTAGCCGTGCCGCTGATCGTCGGGCGGGCGCTCAAGCTCAGCCCGGAAGAAGTCGCGCTGCTGATCTCGGCCGACCTCTTCTGCTGCGGCATCGCCACGCTGATCCAGTCGCTGGGCATGACCCAGTGGTTCGGCATCCGGCTGCCCGTGATGATGGGCGTGACCTTCGCCTCGGTCGCGCCGATGGTGGCCATTGCCAACGCCAACGGCGGACACGCCGGGGCGCAACTGCTGTTCGGTTCGATCATCGGCGCGGGCATTGTCTCGATCCTGATCGCGCCGGTGGTCAGCCGCATGCTGCGCTTCTTCCCGCCGGTGGTCACCGGCACCATCATCACGGTCATCGGCATCTCGCTCATGCGGGTGGGCATCAACTGGATCTTCGGCAACCCGGTGGGCCCCACCGCGCCGGCGATCGTCGACCCGGTGTACTCCAAGTGGCTGGCCGACGTCACCTCCCCCGGCTCCGCGCTGCCGCCGGTGCCCAAGGGCATCGCGCTTGCGCCCACGGTGCCCAACCCCAAGTACGCCGACCTGACCGGCCTGGGCATCTCGGCGCTGGTGCTGGTGTCGATCCTGCTGATCGTCAAGTACGCCAAGGGGTTCATCGCCAACATCTCGGTGCTGCTGGGCATCGTCATCGGCGCGGTCGTGGCCGCGGCGATGGGCCTGATGACCTTCGAGAAAGTGGCGCGCGCGCAATGGGTCGACATCGTGCTGCCGTTTCACTTCGGCATGCCGCAGTTCGACCCGGTGCTGATCCTGACCATGACGCTGATCATGATCGTGGTGATGATCGAGTCGACCGGGATGTTCCTGGCCCTGGGCGAGATGACGGACCGAAAAGTGGCCCAGCCGGACCTGGCGCGCGGATTGCGCACCGACGGCCTGGGCACGCTCATCGGCGGCGTGTTCAACACCTTCCCCTACACCTCGTTCTCGCAGAACGTGGGCCTGGTGGCGGTGACGGGCATCAAGAGCCGCTTCGTGTGCGTGGCCGGCGGCGTGATCCTGGTCGTGCTCGGCCTGCTGCCCAAGATGGCCGCGCTGGTCGAGTCGGTGCCCACGGTCGTGCTGGGCGGCGCCGGGCTGGTGATGTTCGGCATGGTGGCGGCCACCGGCATCCGCATCCTGGCGGGCGTGGACTTCAAGACCAACCGCAACAACCCGATGATCGTGGCGGTGTCGATCGGCATCGGCATGATTCCGCTGATCGCCCCGAACTTCAAGCAGTGGATGCCGCACGGGATCCACTCGCTGGTGGAGTCCGGCATCCTGCTCGCATCGGTGTGCGCGGTGCTGCTCAACCTGTTCCTCAACGGCGCGCACCGCGACGATCAGGCGGCCATCAACGCCGCCAAGCAGGCGGAAGCGCATTAGCCGTTGCCCACGCCTGGGCGGCCCCAGCTTCGCAGGTCCGCCTGCCGCACCTGACCGAGACGGTCAATCGTCCAGGAAGCCGCCGCGGTAGAAGCACCAGGCGGTGCCGTCGTGCAGGTAGAAGTGGCCGTCGGCGCAGAAGTCCTTGCCTGGAAAGAACTCGCGCACGGCCTTGGGCACCAGGCGCGCCAGCTGCTCGTCGTCGAGTTCGTCGAATTCCTCGGGCGTGATGGGCTGGCCCACCCGCAGGCGGCGCGTGCCGCTCATGATTGCCAGCCCCCGGCTTCGGTCCACTGCGGGTTGAATGCCACTTCCCACAAATGCCCGTCGGGGTCCTGGAAGCAGCCGGTGTAGCCGCCCCAGAACGCCGTGTGCGCCGGCTTGACGATGCGCGCACCCGCGGCGGCGGCGGTGGCCATTGCGGCATCCACCTCGGCGGGCGACTCGACGTTGTGCGCCAGCATCATCTCGGTCGCGCTGGCCGGACCGCGCGGCACGCCGCTGTCATGCGCGATGCTGGCGCGCGGCCACAACGCCAGGCGCAGGCCGCCGTCGAGGTCGATGAATGCGACCGCGCCGTGCTCGAACTCCTGGCCGACGATGCCGGGCGTGGCCCAGCCCAGGCCGTCGCGGTAGAACCGCAGGGCGCGGTCGAGGTCGTCGACGCCGAGCGTGATGAGCGTGATGCGTGCTTTCATGAATGCGCTGGAAGGTGTGGGAAGCCGCGCACGTTAAGCCTCGCCGTTGCGGCTGTAAAGCCGAGGGCGCCTGGCCCGCCGTGCGCGTCTCAGGTGGTTCCCACCGGCGTCAGCGGCGATGCCACCGCGCCCGGCAGCCGCAGCGGCGGCGCCGTGAGCAGGAAGCGCGAGCGCCCCGCGTCGCGCAGATGCCGGGCCAGCGGCGTGAGCCACCACAGCTCGCCCAGGTGCACGCCCAGCTTGAACAGGCAGTGCTCGTGCAGCGGCAAGGCGGCGCAGCAGCCGCCGCGCGGCGTGGCCGGGTAGGCCTCGACCGCGAAGTTGTCGGCGGCGATGGCGGCCACGCCGCTGTCGGTAATCCACTGCAGTAGCCGCTCGTCGCGCCCGTCGAGCACGCTGCCGGTGGCTTCCAGCGCCTCGTGCGTCGGCGCTTTCTCCATGCCGAGCAGTGCCTGCGCGAAGCCGGTGTGCAGGCACAGGATGTCGCCCGGCTCGATCACCACGGCGTCCTGCGCGAGCACGTGCATCAGCCGCTCGTGCCCGACCAGGGTGCGCGCGTCGCCGAAATGCGCATGCAGGTCGACCATCACCGCGCGTCCCTGCACGGCCTTCTCGGCCATGTTCTGGATGCCGAGCGCCTGCGCGCCACTGGTGCTGCTTGACCCGGCGCCGGCGGCCCCCGCATCCTGCGCCGCGTCCGGGCCGAGCACCTCACGCTGCGCGCGAAAGCCGTTGTAGTAGACCGGCTCGGGCAAGCCGTCGCCATCGGCGTCGAACATCGAGCCCACGTGCGCCAGCCCGTCCCACTGGGTCGAATACTGCAGGTGCAGGACGGCCAGGTCGTCGCTGATGACGTCGGTGCGCCCTTCGACCAGTTCGGACAGGCGGAAGTTGAAGTTCACCCGGCCCTGCCGCAGCGTCGGCCGCAGCACCGGCGGATGGCGCGAGGGGTGCAGCACGTTGCCGCCCGGATAGTCCAGCGGCAGGCTCAGGCAGAAGCTGCGCCCGTCGCGCACCTCGGCCACGCCCTGGCGCACCTTTTCGGGCGTGAGCAGGTTGAGGCGGCCGAGCTGGTCGTCCGGACCGAAGTCGCCCCATGTCGAACCTGCGGGGCGCTGCACCCAGCGGCGCGTCTTGTCTTGCATGCGGAACTCCTCGCGAGCCGTCAGCGCCTGCGCCAGGCGCAGGCGGCCGCGTGGTCGTTGACGATGCCGACCGCCTGCAGCCAGGCATGGACGATGGTCGGGCCGACGAACTTGAAGCCGCGCTTCTTGAGGTCCTTCGACACGCGCTCGGACAGCGCCGTGGTGGCCGGCAGCGCAATGCCGTCGCCATGCACCACCTGCCCGTCGGTGAAGGACCAGCAGTAGTCGGCGAAGTCTTCGCCGCGCGCCGCCATGTCGTTGTAGATGCGGGCGCCCTGGATGGTCGCCTCGATCTTGGCGCGCGAGCGGATGATGCCGGCGTCGTCCAGCAGCCGCAGAATGTCGCGCTCGGTCATGCGCGCCACCTTGGCCGGGTCGAATCCATGGAATGCCGCGCGGAATGCCTCGCGCTTTCGCAGCACCGTGATCCACGCCAACCCGGCCTGGAAGCCCTCGAGCATGAGGCACTCCCACAGCGCACGCGGGTCGCGCTCGGGAATGCCCCACTCGTCGTCGTGATAGGCCTGCATCTGCGGGTCCGATTCGGCCCATGCGCAACGCTGCGGCGCCAGGTTCTTCTTGTCCGTCTTGTGTTCGGGCATCGTCGTCACGTCGGTCAGATCATGGCAAGCGGCGACTTGCGCCGCGGCGGCGGATGGAGGCGGTCGATCGCCGCCAGCAGGTCCGGGCCGAGTTGCAGCGAGGCTGCGGCCAGGTTGTCCGCCAGGTGGCTCTCATGCACCGCCTTCGGGATGGCCAGCACGCCCGGGCGAGACAACACCCAGGCCAGCGCGAGCTGCGCCGCGGTCACGCCGGCGTCGCGCGCCAAGCGGGCCAGGCCGGCCTCCTGCGCCAGCACGCCCTGGTCGATCGGGCTGTAGGCCATCAGCGGCATGCCGCGCTTGCGTTGCCAGGGCAGCAGGCTGTGTTCGGGGCCGCGCTGGGCCACCGAGAACCAGACCTGGTTGGCGGCGCAGTCGAATCGGTCGCCGCAGGCGGTGGCGAGTTCTTCAAGGTCGTCCACGTCCAGATTGCTCACGCCCCAGCGGCGAATGCGTCCGGCGTCCACCAGCGCGCGCATCGCGTCCACCGTCTCGTCCAACGCGATGGCGCCGCGCCAGTGCAGCAGGTACAGGTCGATCTGGTCGAGCCCCAGGCGCCGCAGGCTGCGTTCGCAGGCCTCGGGCAGGCTGCGGCGCCCGGCGTGGTGCGGATACGCCTTGCTGACGATGAACAGGTCTTCGCGCGCCACCTCGCCGCCCCGCAGCGCCGCGCCGATCGCCTCGCCCAGCAACTGCTCGGCGCCGCCTTCACCATACATCTCGGCAGTGTCGAACAGGCGATAGCCCATGCCGATGGCGCTGCGCAGCGCCGCCAGCTCCGGCGCGTGGCGGGCGCGCTCCTCGCCCATGCGCCAGGTGCCCAGTCCGAGGGCCGGAATCCGGCCGCCATCGTCGAGGTCGAGGAAGTTCATGCGGCGCATGGTAGTGCAGCGTGCGGCGGCGCGGGCGCCGGCAAGCGGGCTCAGCCGCGTTCCGGCCCCGCGGTCGCTGCCGGCAGCCGCTCGCACAGGAACTCCGCCAGCAGGCGGGCCGCGGTGCTGCGCGAGGGCTCGGGGCGACGCAGCAGCACTACCCTACGCTCGATCCTGGGCTGCGCGAGCGGCACCACGCGAAGCTCGGCGTCGCGCAGGCCCACCGTGTAGAGCTTGGGCAGCAGGCCGATCGCCAGCCGGCTGCGCGCCAGCGCATGCAGCGTTTCCGCATAGCGCACCCGCAGCGGCTCCGGCCCGCCTTCGCCGAACTGCGCACGCGCCGGCTCGCCCAGTGCCGGCATGCTGCCGCTTTCGAACAGCGCCAGCCGCTCGCGGCCGAGCGACTTCCAACTCGCGCTGCGGGCGCCGGCCAGCGGATGGTCACGATGGACCAGGAGCACCAGAGGATCGCGGAACAGTTCGGTGCACGCCAGGCCCTCGGGTGCGCCGGTGATGGCCGCCACCACGACGTCGAGTTCGCCCTGGCGCAGCCGCTGCACCAACTCGGTCGAGGGCGCATCGACCCACTCGACGCTGGCCGCCTCGGGCTGCAGCGCCTGGAACGCGGCCACCGCCGCCGCCACTTGCCTGGTGGCAGACGGGATGACGCCGATGCGCACGTGCGCCCGCCCACGCACCACCACGCTGCTGATGTCGCGCAGTGCCTGGTCGACCGTGTTCACGACGAAGTCCGTGCGTTCCAGCACCTCGGCGCCGAGCGGGGTGAGCGCCAGGTGGTGCGTGGTGCGTTCCAGCAGGGGCGCACCCAGCAGGCGCTCCATCTGCTTGATGGCATTGCTCAGCGCCGGCTGTGTGATCGACAGGCGCTGCGCCGCGCGGCCGAAGTGGCCCTCCTGCACGAGCACTGAGAAGCATTGGAGGTGGCGCAGCGTCAGCGCGCGCAGCGGGGCAGGATCAGCGGCCATGTTCATCACTCGGATGAATGAAATTATAGAAATTAATCACTTCATCATGAACTTCGCGCCGCCTAGACTGCGCGCATGCAAGCCCCCCAGGCCCCCTCCGAGCACCCGCTGTCGCTGGAAGCGATGCTCCACGCGATGCCCAAGGCGGAACTGCACTGCCACCTGTTCGGCACCGTGCGACAGGCCACCTTCGAGGCGCTGAACCGCCGCGCCGGCATGCCGCTCACCTCCGAGGAGGTGCAGGCCTTCTACACGCGCGGCGACAAGCCGGTGGGCGTGCTGCGCGTGCTGCGCGCACTCGATGCCTGGCTGATTCGCACGCCGGACGACCTGTACCGCCTGACCTACGAATACCTGGCCGATGCGGCGGCGCACCAGGTGCGCTACAGCGAGTTCTTCTGGAACCCGACCGGCACGGCAGCCGAGTCGGGCATTCCCTATTCGGCGGCGCAGGCGGCGATCGCGCGCGCCATCGTCGATGCCCAGGCCGACCACGGCATCGTCGGCCGGCTGGTGGCGGCCATCGACCGCGAGGCCACGCCCGAGGCGGCGCGGCAGATGGTCGAGTGGGTGACCGCCCATCGCAGCGAGCACACCGTCGGCATCGGCATCGACTACCGCGAGACCGACCGGCCGCCCGAGCTGTTCGCCCAAGCGTACGCAGACGCCCGCCGCGCCGGGCTGAAGACCACCGCGCACGCGGGCGAGTTCGGCATGCCCTGGACGAACGTGCGCACCGCGCTGGATGTGCTGAAGGTCGACCGCATCGACCACGGCTATACCGTCGTGGACGAACCCGCCTTCGCGCGCGAATGCGCCGACCGCGGAGTGATCTTCACCGTCGTGCCGACCAATTCCTACTACTTGCGCACCCTGCCGCCGCAACGATGGGCGCTGGACCATCCGATCCGGCGCATGCCGGGCCTGGGCCTGCGCGTGCACCCCAACACCGACGACCCGACGCTGCACCACGTCACGCCCACACTGGCCTGGCTCATGATGGTGCGCGACTTCGGCTTCGGGCTGGACGATCTGCGCGCCTTCCTGGGCCACGGCCTGGACGGCGCCTGGATCGACGACGGCCAGCGGCGCGCCTGGCGCGCGCAGTGGCTGGCCGAGTTCGACGCACTGCGCCGGCGCCTTTCCCCCAACGTCCCGCTCCAAGGAAACTGAGATGCCCTCGTCAAAGCCCTTCATGGCCGCCGTTCTGGCCGCGAGCCTGCCCGTCGCCGCGCTCGCACAGGCGGCCTGGCCCGGTGCCAAGCCGATCACCCTGATCGTGCCCTACTCCGCCGGCGGCAGCGTCGACTTCAATGCGCGCCTGGTGGCCCAGCGGCTGGGCGAGCGGCTGAAGCAGTCGGTGGTGGTGGAAAACGTGGCCGGCGCCGGAGGCGTCATCGGCGTGGCCAAGGCGGCCGCTGCGACGCCGGACGGCTACACGATCGTCGCCGGCCCTGACAGCGTGATGGCGATCGGCCGCCTGGTCAACCCGGCCGCCTACCGGTTCGACCCGCTCAAGGACCTGGCGCCGGTGGGCATGATCAACACCGCGCCGATGGTGCTGGTTGCCCGGCCCGGCCTGCCGGCGCGGGACTGGAGCCAGTTCGTCGCGCTGGCCAAGGCCGCCCCCGGCAAGTACAACTACGCCACCTCGGGCGTGGGCACGGTGCTGCAGCTGGCGATGGAGCAGATCAAGCAGCGCGAGGGCATTTCCGTGGCGCACGTGCCCTATCGCGGCGGCGCACAGATCGCCACCGACGTCATCGGCGACCAGGTCGACCTGGCCATGCTGGTGAGCATCAGCGCGTTGCCGCACGTGAGCAGCGGGCGGCTCAAGGCGCTGGGCGTCACCAGCGCCCAGCGCCTGGAGACCCTGCCGCAGGTGCCCGCCTTCGGCGAGATGCCCGGGCTCAAGGGCTTCTCAATGCTCAGCTGGACGGGCCTGTTCGCGCCGGCCGGCACGCCGGCGCCGGTCATCCGGCAACTGAACGAGGCGCTCGATGCCGTGCTCGCCGAGCCCGAGGTGCGCGCCAAGCTGCGCGAACAGGGCGCCCTGCCCGGCAGCGGCTCGCCCGAGGACCTGGGCAAGTTCGTGCAGGCCGAATACGCACGCAACCAGAAGATCGTGCAGGACGCCAACATCAAGGAGTGAGGCGATGCACCACCCCGTCACCCGACGCGCGCTCATCGCCTCGGCGGCCCAGCTTGCCGCGGGCGCCGCGCTGGCGCAAAGCCACCCGGCGCAGGTGCTGCTGGGCGCGGCCGCGGCGCCGCTGCCACCAGCCACGCCTCAGCCGCGGGCACTGATCATCGACACCGATCCGGGGCAGGACGACGCGATCGCGTTGCTGATGGCGCTGGCCGCGCCCGACCGGCTGGAAGTGCGCGGCCTCACCGTCAGCGTGGGCAACTTGCCATTGACCGTCACCGAGAAGAACACGCGCATCGTGCGCGATTGGGCCGGCCGGCCCGACGTACCGGTCTATGCGGGCTACCCGCGCCCGCTGGTGCGCGAGCCGATCTTCGCCGCAGACGTGCATGGGAAGACGGGCATGGACGGCCCCGTGCTGCACGAGCCGCGCGCGCCGCTGATGCCGATACCGGCAGTCACCTGGCTGATCGAGACCTTGCGCGCGGCCGAGCCCGGCAGCATCACGCTCGCCGGCCTGGGACCGCTGACCAACATCGCGGCGGCGCTGAACATGGCGCCCGAGATCAAGCCCGCCATCCGCGAGATCGTCGTGCTGGGCGGTTCCTGGGGCGTGGGCGGCAACATCACGCCGGCAGCGACGTTCAATTTCTACGCCGACCCCGAGGCAGCCTCGGTCGTGTTCCGCAGCGGCGTGCCGGTGACGGCGGTCGCACACGACGCGGCGCGCCGCGTGCTGGTGACGCCCGAACGCATCGCACCGATCCGGCAGTTGGGCAACCAGGCCGGCCGGGTGGTGGCCGACATCCTCGACAACGCCATGGAATACGCAGTGCGTCGCCGCGGCGTCGCGGTTGGCCCGATGTACGACCCGTGCGCAATCGCCTACTTGCTGCGTCCGGAAATTTTCAAGGGCGTGCGCGTGCCGGTGGACATCGAGACGCGCGGCGAGTTCACCACCGGCGCCACCGTGGTCGACTTCCGTGGCTACACGCGCCGCAAGCCGAACGCGCTGTGGATCAGCGAAGTGGATATCGAGGCGTTCTACGCACTGCTTCAGTCGCAATTGGCACGCTTGCCCTGACGTGACCCCTCCGCCGGCTCTGCGCGAGCCGGCGTGCGCCGCTTATGGCGCGCGACCGCCGCCGACGGCGCCAGGCGGCCGGCGACTACGGCGGCGCGCGCTGGCGCGCCGCGGCCTGGGCTACAGTGGCCCACCATGAGAAACGCCCGACTCCAGCGCAATGCATTCCTGCTGCTCCTGGCGGCCGTCACCATCGCCTTTGCCTGGCTGCTGCTGCCTTTCTTCGGCGCGGTGATGTGGGCGGTGGCGCTGGCCATCCTGTTCACGCCGGTCTACCGGCGCCTGGTCAGGCGCTTCAATGGACGCGAGAACTCGGCGGCGCTGGTCACGCTGCTGGTCTCGTTGCTGATCGTGATACTGCCGCTGGTGCTGATCGCCATGTCGCTGACCAGCGAACTGGCGCAGTTCTCCCAGCGCGTGCGGTCGGGCGAGCTGAGCTTCAGCCACTACTTCCAGCAGATCGTGAGCATCATCCCGCGCTGGGCGCTGGACCTGCTCGAACGCTTCGGCGTCGGCGACTTCCAGGCGCTGACCACCAAGATCGCCCAGGGCGCGGCGGCGGCCAGCCAGCGTATCGCGAGCCAGGCGCTCAACATCGGGCAGAACACCTTCGAGTTCGTGGTGAGCTTCGGCCTGATGCTCTACCTGCTGTACTTCCTGCTGCGCGACGGGCGCAGCCTGTCGGCCACGGTTCGCAATGCGTTGCCGCTGGCCAAGCCGCACACCAAGTTCCTGCTCGACAAGTTCGCCACCGTGATCCGCGCCACCATCAAGGGCAACATCGTCGTGGCGCTGGTGCAAGGCGCCATCGGCGGCGTGGCCCTGTGGCTGCTGGGCGTCCAGGGCGCCCTGCTGCTGGGCGTGCTGATGACGTTCCTGTCGCTGCTGCCGGCGGTGGGCGCCGGGCTGGTCTGGCTGCCGGTGGCCATCTACTTCCTGGCCACCGGCGCGGTGTGGCAGGGGGTGGTGCTGATCGTCGTCGGGGTGTTCGTCATCGGGCTGGTCGACAACGTGCTGCGCCCCATCCTGGTGGGCAAGGACACGCAGATGCCGGACTACATCGTGCTGATGTCCACCGTGGGCGGCATTGCGCTGTTCGGCATCAACGGGTTCGTCATCGGCCCGGTCATCGCCGCCATCTTCATGGCCGCGTGGCAGGTGTTCGCCACCTGGGACGAGGACGGCAGCGCGCCCGACGCATTGCCTGCGCCCGGCGTCGCGCCGACGCAACCGGCTACCCGCAGCGCGCGCCCACCATCCGTCCCTGGGGATCCACCTCCAGGATGAGGCGCAGCGGGTCGGCCGGCGCGGCCGCCTCGCCGGGCCGTGCCGTGATGCCCTGGTGCGCGCCGGCGCGGTCGCGGGCCTGTTCCAGCAATTTCATGTCCACCACCTGGCCGAGCGCGAAGCGCGCCTGCGTGGCGTCGCAGCGCGGTGCCACGTTCACGAGTTGCGGCGGCGGCGGCACCTCGGGCCCGAGCGGGCGCTCCGAAGGCGGTGGCACGGACTGGCAGCCTGCCAGCACCGCCGCCGCCGCGACCGCGCCCAGGCAGCGCTTCCAGCCGGATGCCGGCGCCCAACGCCAGTCAGTCTCCGTCGATGGCGGCTTGTGCATGCGTGCTCCCTTCCCTTGCTTTTGACGACAGCATGCAAGCCTAACGCGTCCACCACTTGCCGTCGAACTGCCCCTGCAGGAACGCGACGAAGCTCGACACCTTGCCCGGCACCAGCTTGGGCGAGGGAAATACGGCATGGATCTCCTGCTCGGCCAGGCCATGGTCGGGCAGCACCTCGACCACGCTGCCGGCCTTGATCGACTCGGCGGCCACGTAGCGCGGCATCAACGCGATGCCCAGGCCAGCGCGCGTCGCGGCCAGCACCGCCGACAGGTTGTTCGAGCGCAGCCGCCCCGACACCGGCACCGTCACCGCCTCGCCCTTCGGCGTGTGCATCTGCCAGACATCGTCGCCCACCACGCTGCTGTAGATCAGTGCCACGTGCGCGCTCAGGTCCTGCGCCCGGCGCGGCGTGCCGTGCTGCTTGAGATACGCCGGCGCGGCGACCATCACCCACGGGTTCATGCCGAGGTAGCGCGCCCCCAGCGACGAATCGGCCAGCTTGCCCATGCGGATCGCGACGTCGATGCCCTGGGCCACCAGGTCGACGTAGCGGTCCTCGAAGCTCAGGTCCACCTGCACCTGCGGATGCCGGGCCATGTATTCGAGCGCCAGCGGCACCACGACGCGGCGGCCGAACGCCACCGACGTGCCGATGCGCAGCAGCCCCTGGGCCTGCGACTGGCGCAACCGCACGATGCTGTCGGCGTCCTGCGCGTCGCGCACGATCGCCTTGCATTTCTCGTAGTACAGGGCGCCGGCCTCGGTCAGGCTCACGCCACGCGTGTTGCGGTTGAGCAAGCGCACCTTCAGGCGCGACTCGGTGGCGGCCACCTGCTTGGTCACGGTGGGCTGGGTGGTGTTGAACTCCCGCGCGGCCTTGGAGAAGCTGCCGGTCTCCACCACGCGCACGAACATTTCCATCGCAAGCAGTCGATCCATGCCGCGATGCTAGTTCATTCATTCCATTGGGGAATAGCTTTTATGGCGCAGCGCCCACTTCTGCGCGCGCGCGCGGCTGCCTAAAGTCGGCCGCATAGAAGGAGACCCCATGCCCAAGTTCGCCGCCAACCTCACCATGCTGTTCACCGAGCTGCCGTTCATGCAGCGTTTCGAGGCGGCCGCCCGCGCCGGCTTCGAGGCGGTTGAATACCTGTTCCCCTACCCGTTCGCCCAGGAGGAACTGGCCGCCGCGCTCAAGGCCAATGGCCTCAGGCAGGTCCTGCACAATCTGCCCGCCGGCGACTGGGATGTCGGCGAACGCGGCATTGCGTGCCATCCGGACCGGGTTGCCGAGTTCCGCGAAGGCGTGCCCCGCGCGATCGCCTATGCCACGGCGCTGGGCTGCCCGCAGGTCAACTGCCTGGCCGGCAAGCTGCCGGCCGGCGTGAGCGAGGCCGACGCCCGCCGCACGCTGGTGGACAACCTGCGCTTTGCCGCCGAGCAGCTGCGCGGTGCCGGCATCCGGCTGCTGATCGAGCCGATCAACACCTTCGACATTCCCGGCTTCCTGGTCAATCGCACCGAACAGGCGCTGGGCATCCTGGACGAGGTGGATTCGAGCAATCTCCTCGTGCAGTACGACATCTACCACGCCCAGCGCATGGAAGGCGAACTGGCCGGCACGCTCTCGAAGCACCTGGCGCGCATCGGCCACATCCAGCTGGCCGACAACCCCGGCCGCGGCGAGCCCGGCACCGGCGAGATCAACTACGCGTGGCTGTTCCGGCACATCGACGCCATCGGCTACGACGGCTGGATCGGCTGCGAATACAAACCGCGCGCCGCCACCACGGACGGCCTGGGCTGGATCAAGGCACTCGCCGCCTGAGGCGCGCCGCCGCAACACCGAATCGACAACCGCAGCGAAAAAGGAAAGCAGTGACTTCACAAGCACAAGGCAGCCAGAAGATCGGCTTCATCGGCCTGGGCATCATGGGCGCACCCATGGCCGGGCACCTGGCCGACGCCGGCCACCAGCTCTTCGTCAACACGCACGGCGCCGTGCCCGAGGCATTGGCCGGCCGGGTCACCGTCTGCGCCAACGGCACCGAGGTGGCTCGCCAGGCCGACATCGTGTTCCTGATGCTGCCCGACACGCCCGACGTGCAGCTGGTGCTGTTCGGCGAAGGCGGCGTGGCCGCCGGCCTGGCCAAGGGCAAGGTGGTGGTCGACATGAGTTCGATCGACCCGATCGCCACCAAGGGCTTCGCCGCGAAGATCGGCGAACTCGGCTGCGGCTACATCGACGCACCGGTCTCGGGCGGCGAGGTCGGCGCCAGGGCCGCCAGCCTGACCATCATGTGCGGTGGCGACGAAGGCGTGTTCGGGCGCGTGCGGCCCCTGCTCGAGAAGATGGGCAAGAACATCACGCTGGTCGGCGGCAACGGCGACGGCCAGACCACCAAGGTGGCCAACCAGATCATCGTGGCGCTGAACATCGCGGCCGTGGGCGAGGCGCTGGTGTTCGCCTCCAAGGCCGGAGCCGATCCGGCCAAGGTGCGCCAGGCGCTCATGGGCGGCTTCGCCTCCAGCCGCATCCTGGAGGTGCACGGCGAGCGGATGATCAAGCGCACCTTCGACCCGGGCTTTCGCATCTCGCTGCACCAGAAGGACCTGAACCTGGCCCTGTCGGGTGCGCGCGCCCTCGGCGTGGCGCTGCCGCAGACCGCCGGCGCGGCCCAGCTGATGAATGCCTGCGCGGCGCTCGGCCACGGCCAGGCCGACCACAGCGCGCTGGTGCGCGCACTCGAGGCGCTGGCCCAGCATCCGGTGATGCCCGACGCCGCCTGAGCGCCGCCACCGGCTTTCTTGCCCCCTTTCGCCAAGAGAGGCACCGCTTGCGGTAGCCTCTCTTCTTGCGTTTGCGCGCTGATATTCCCGCTCGTTTCACACCTAAAACAAGGACCCAAGGAGAGACCATGGCTTCCAGCAACGCCCGACCCCTGTCACCCGCCGAACAAGCCCTGCGCGAGGCCGCGCGCGACTACCACCGCAGCCCCACGCGCGGCAAGATATCCATCACCCCGACCAAGGCGCTGCTCAACCAGCGCGACCTGTCGCTGGCCTACTCGCCCGGCGTCGCCTACCCATGCCTGGACATCGAGGCCGACCCGGCCGCGGCGTACGAGTTCACCTCGCGCGGCAACCTCGTGGGCGTCATCACCAACGGCACCGCCGTGCTCGGCCTGGGCGACATCGGCCCGATGGCCGCCAAGCCGGTAATGGAAGGCAAGGGCTGCCTGTTCAAGAAGTTCGCCGGCATCGACGTGTTCGACATTGAGCTGGCCGAGCGCGACCCGGACAAGCTGGTCGACATCATCGCCGCGCTCGAGCCCACGCTCGGCGGCGTCAACCTCGAGGACATCAAGGCGCCCGAGTGCTTCTACATCGAGCGCAAGCTGCGCGACCGCATGAACATCCCGGTGTTCCATGACGACCAGCACGGCACCGCCATCATCTCGGCGGCCGCGCTGATCAACGGGCTGGAGCTGACCGGCAAGAAGATCGGCGACGTGAAGATCGCCGTCTCGGGCGCGGGCGCCGCGGCCATCGCCTGCCTGGACGTGATGGTCGGCCTGGGCGCCCAGGTGGCCAACATCTTCGCCTGCGATTCCAAGGGCCTGATCTACGAAGGCCGCCCCGGCGGCTTCGACGATTCCAAGGCCCGCTTCGCACAGAAGGCGACCGACGCACGCACGCTGGCCGACGTCGTCAAGGGCGCGGACGTGTTCCTCGGCTGCTCGGCCGCCGGCGTGCTCACCGCAGACATGGTCAAGACCATGGCCGACAAGCCGATCATCCTGGCGCTGGCCAACCCCGAACCGGAGATCCGGCCCGAGGTCGCCAAGGCCGCGCGGCCGGACTGCATCATCGCCACCGGCCGCTCGGACTATCCGAACCAGGTCAACAACGTGCTGTGCTTCCCCTACATCTTCCGCGGCGCGCTCGATTGCGGCGCCACCAAGATCACGGAAGAGATGAAGCTGGCCTGCGTGCGCGAGATCGCCGATCTGGCCAAGGCCGACATCAGCGAGGAAGTGGCCAACGCCTACGCCGGGCAGGAGCTGTCCTTCGGGCCCGACTACCTGATCCCGACGCCGTTCGACTCGCGCCTGATCCTGCGCATCGCGCCCGCGGTGGCCAAGGCCGCCAGGGCCTCCGGCGTGGCCACACGGCCGATCGAGGACCTGGCCGCCTACCGCGAGCAACTGACCCGCTTCGTCTACCACACCGGCATGTTCATGCGCCCGGTGTTCGCCGCCGCCAAGATCGCCACCAGCAGGCGCCTGGCCTACGCCGACGGCGAGGACGAGCGCGCGCTGCGTGCCGCCCAGTGGGCCGTGGACGAAGGCATCGCACGCCCGATCCTGGTCGGCCGGCCGGCGGTGATCGAGATGCGCGTCAAGAAGGCGGGCCTGCACCTGCGCCTGGACACCGACGTCGAGATCGTCAACCCCGAGGACGACCCGCGCTTTCGCACCTACTGGGAAGCCTTCCACAAGCTCATGGCCCGCCAGGGCGTGACGCCGGAAGCGGCCAAGGCCATGGTGCGGCGCTCCAACACCACCATCGCCGCGCTGATGGTGCACCTGGGCGACGCCGACGCCATGCTGTGCGGCCTGGTGGGCCGGTTCGATGCGCACCTGGAGCACATCCGCAACATCATCGGCCTCAAGCAGGGGGCGCCCGGCTTCGCCACGCTCAATGCGCTGACGCTCGACAAGCACACGCTGTTCGTCGCCGACACGAACGTGCACGAGGACCCGAGCGCCGAGATGCTGGCGAGCATCGCCGTGATGGCGGCCGAGGAAATCTCGCGCTTCGGGCTGCCGCCGAAGGTGGCCTTCCTGTCGCATTCGAACTTCGGCACCAGCTCGCGCGCCTCGGCCCGCAAGATGCGCATGGCGCGCGACCTGTTCGCGCAGTCCGCGCCGGACATCGAGTGCGACGGCGAGATGCACGGCGACTCCGCCCTGTCGGCCGACGTGCGCCGCACCGCCCTGCCCGAGACCACCCTCAGCGGCGACGCCAACCTGCTGATGTGCCCCAACCTGGATGCGGCGCACATCCTCTACAACGTGCTGAAGATGACCGGCAGCCACGGCGTGACGGTCGGCCCGATCCTGCTCGGTGCGGCCCGCTCGGCGCACGTGCTGACGCCTTCGGCCACGGTGCGGCGCGTGATCAACATGACGGCGCTGGCGGTGGCCAACGCGGGCGCGGCGGCGAAGCGCTGACAGCGCATCGCCCGACGGGCACGGTCAGTTGACCGGCTCGGGCCGAGGAAAGCGCCACGCGCCGCTGAGAATCTCGGCGCGTGGGCGGTAGAGCCGTACCGTGTAGTTCCAGCCGTCGACGATCGGCAGGCAGTTGGCCACGCCGCTTTCGCATCCGCCGAACTGCATGGTGATCGAGCCGTCCGCACTCTTGCTGGCCGTGAGGTTGTTCAACGTGTACGCGTTGGCGGCGTTCTTGGCAAAGTAGCCTTCGGCGTTGTAGACGCTGACGGACCAGAACCCGTCGACTGGCACGTCCTTGGCAGTCAGCCGGTACACCGTCCGGCCGTCGTTTTTCGCCGGGGTCACGTTCAGGTAGGTGGCGTCCTTGTCCGGGTTGCCGCCCCAGGCGGCGGCGGCGCCGACGAGCCGACGCACCGGATCGACCTCCCCGGGTGTGCCGAACGCCTTGCTGAAGTCGGGGATGGTCGTCGACAGCACGATCAGCGCGTCGCGCACTTTCTTCTGGCTTGCCGGGTCCCAACGTGGCAGTTCCAGCTTGCCGACGTCGGCCTGGCTGACCTTGATCGCATCCTGCAGGGCGTGAACCGCCTCGATGTCCTTCGGATCGCCGGGATTGACCAGCGTTCGGATCGCAGTGACCACGTAGCGCGTGCCGACGTTCTCCCTGGTCAGGGTGTAGGTGCCCGCGCCGTAGTAGACGTGCGGCACGTAGTGGTCTTCGTTGATCACCTGCAGCGCCATGTAGCGCTTGCCGGCATCGGGCATCGTGATGGTGACCGGGCCGGCGTCCAGGTCGAATACCCCCGAGGTATAGAACGTGTCGCGGTTCAGCCGGATCACCGTCTGGTGATCGATCGAGGCCGGCTCGCGCCGGTGCAGCAATTTGCCCAGGCCGCCTTGCTTGGCGAGCGCCGCGACATACATGTCGGATTCCGCGCGCACGAAGTTGTCGATATTGACCGGCGCAAGGTCGGTCGGCGCTTGCGCCATGGCGGCGGCCGCAAACGTAGCGGCGGCGCCGGCCACTAGGGTCGAGGCAAAGGTGTTGTTCATGAGGCCTTTCGATGGAAGCCGCGGGCGGGTCCGGGCGCGGACGAAGTCTACCCACGCAGCGATGCCCGCAGGACAGCCAGGGCCGGAGCCTGGCGGCCGGGCCGGCGGAGTGAACCGCGATCGATAATCGCCGGCGCATTCATCACTCGATAGAGTGTCACTCCCCCGCCCCCGGGCCAGGACTTGCCGCCGCTGGCGCCGAGGTCCTGCTTTCGAAAGAGGAACTGATGATCGGATTCCCCACCCGTACCGCCAGCACGATGGCGCTGGGCCTGGCGCTGGCCGCCGTGCAACCTGTGCTTGCGCAGCCGCCATCGCCGGCCGACGTGCGTGCCATCACCAAGGAGGCGTACATCTACTCGTTCTCGATGCTCGAGAACTACAACACCATGTACAAGCAGGTCGGCACGCCAGGCGGAAAGGAGTACGTGGGCGGCTTCGGTCGGTTCCGCCACTACGCCGAGGTCTACACGCCCGACAACCACGACGTCGTGACGCCCAACAACGACACGCCCTACTCGTGGGCCTGGCTGGACCTGCGCGCGGAGCCGTACGTGGTCAGCGTTCCGGCCGTGGCCGACCATCGCTACTACGTCCAGCAATGGGTGGACCTGTTCACCTACAACTTCGCCTACATCGGCTCGCGCGCCACGGGCAACGGTGCGGGCACCTACATGATCGCGGGGCCCCGGTGGAAGGGAAAGACGCCCGCAGGCATCCAGAAGGTACTGCGCTCCGAGACCGACATCGTCATGACCCTGACGCGCACCGCCATGAACGGACCGGAAGACATCGCCGCGGTCAAGGCCGTGCAGGAGGGCATGAAGCTCCAGCCACTGAGCAGCTACGAGCACAAGGCGGCTCCGCCCGCCGCACCTGCCATCGAATTCCCGCCCTACGACAAGGCCAAGGCGCGCACGCACGACTTCATCGGCTACCTGAACTTCCTGCTGCAGTTCACGCAGCCGCCGCATCCGAGCGAAGTGGCCCTGATGAAGCGCTTCGCCACCATCGGTATCGGCCCGGGCAAGCCCTTCGACGCGGCCAGCCTGCAGCCCGAGACGCTCGCGGCGATGGACCTGGGCGTCAAGGATGCACAGGAGACGCTGGCCGCAAAGGCCAAGGTGACACTGTCGTCGAACGGCCTGTTCGGCTCGCGCGCCGAACTGAAGAACGACTATCTCACCCGCGCCATTGCCGCGGAGAAAGGCCTGTACGGCAATTCGCTGGTGGAGGCCTGGTACGGCGGCTACGTGGGCGACGGCACGCAACTGCAGCAGATCCACTTCACCAAGGCGCAATTGCCGCCGGCGAAGTTCTTCTGGTCCATCACGCTCTACACGCTGCCCGACCGCTTCCTGTTCGCCAACGATCTCAAGCGCTATTCGATCGGCGATCGCACCAAGGGTCTGAAGTACGACGCGGACGGCGGGCTGACGCTGTACCTGGGACATTCGTCGCCCGGTCCGGACAAGGAGTCCAACTGGCTGCCCGCCCCCGACGGCAAGTACAGCGCCGTGGCCCGCATCTACGGCCCCGGCAAGACGGCCATGGATGGCACCTGGAAGCTGCCGCCGCTGACGCCCGTCGCGGCACGTTGAACCTCTTTCCCGTACGCGAGGCCGCGCGGCGCCGGCCTCATTCCTGCGCGGCGATGCGCGACAGTGCCTGCACGTCCAGCAGCGTCAGCCGCTTGTAGCTCATCTCGATCACCCCGGCGTCGACCAGCATCCGCAGTTGCTTGTTCACGGTCTGGCGCGACAGCCCCAGCAGCGACGCCAGGTCCTGCTGGGGCAGGCGCACGCGCAGGTCCGTGCCGGATTCCTGCTGCGAGCCATGAAACTCCGCCAGGCTGATCAGCGTGGCCGCCACGCGGCGACGCACCGTCCCCAGGGTCAGCCCCTGCAGCATGGACACGCTCATGCGCTGGCGCTTGAGCGCCAGCCGTGCCACCTCGCGCCACAGGATCGGGTCGGCGTCCAGCACGGCGACCACCGCGTCGGCTGGCAGGTGGACGACGACCGAGTCCTCGTGCGCGTGGTAGTCGTAGCCTAGCGGCGCATCCTCGAGCAGGCGCACCAGCGGGGCGGCCTGCCCCGGTCCCAGCAGCGCATTCACGTATTTGCGGCCCACGGCGCTGAGGCTGCCGACCTCCACGCAACCCGAGACCACGAGCAGCACCTCGCGCCGGTTGCGGCCGTGTCCCATCACCAGCGTGCGGCGGCGATAGCGCTCCAGCCGCGCGGACTTGAGCAGTTCGTCGCGCCGCGCCTGCGGCCACGTCGCGAACATCTCGCTCCAGCTCAATGCGCGCGCCATCAGCTCTTCGTCCTCGGTCGAGCCTCGCATGGGTCGCGCAGGCGACTTGGAAGGCGGTTTGGGGTTGGCGCGCGTGGGCATCTGCGGAGATTTGTAAACCGGTTGACAGATTCTGAGGAGGCCTCTTTTTAACGTACGGGCAGCAACAACAACGCCGCCCGACGCGAAAGCGCGCCATGGCGGCACAACGGAGACGACATGGCATTGAAGACAGCGGCCGCCGCGGCCTTGATGATGGGCGCCTGCCTGGCGCATGCGCAAAGCACCGTCGACGTCTACGGCGTGATGGACCTGTTCGTCGCGCACGGCAGTGCGGGCGACACGTCGTGGACGCGCCTGAGCGAAGGCGGCAACGCCGCCTCGCGGCTAGGCTTTCGCGGGCGGGAGGACCTCGGCGGCGGGCTCGACGCGCACTTTCTGCTGGAATCCGGCATCGCGGCCGACACCGGCGTAGGCACCATTCCCGGTCCGGCATACGCCTACACGCGGCAGTCCTTCGTGGGGCTCGGCGCGCCCTGGGGCGCGGTGGACCTGGGCCGCATGTACACGCCGATGTTCTATTCGATGTTCGGCGCCGACCCGTTCGGCCTGAACTCGGTCTTCTCGCCGATGAACCTCATCGCCGTCAACGACGCGCAGACGCAGATGAGCCGCTTCGCGGCGCGGTCGAGCAACATGGTCCGCTATCGCACGCCGGTCGTCGGCGGCGGCTTCCAGGGAAGCGTGGCCTACGCGCCGGGGGAAGTCGCCACCCCGTTCGAGCACAGCGGCGAGTTCTACGGCGCCAGCCTGTCGTGGGTGCGCAAGCCCTACTACGTCGCCTACGGCTTCCAGCGCGTGCGTGCCGGCTCGGCCCAGGCGCCGGAGGCATCGCCGGCCGCCACCACCTACCAGTCGCTCAGCGGCGCCTACACCTTCGGCGGCCTGCCGCTGCAGATATTCGCCACCTACGCCACGGCCGGCTCGAGCCTGGCCGGCGTGCCGCGCATGCACCTCTACGACCTGGGCGCCAAGTATTCGCTGGGCGCGCTCACGCAGCTCATCTTCGAGGTCACGCAGCGCAAGGTGCAGTCCAGCGAGCGCGGCCAGGTGGCCTGGACGCTCGGGCTGGACCACGACCTGAGCAAGCGCACGGTGGTCTACGCGCGCCTGCTGGGCCTGCGCAACGACGGCGGCTCCAGCGTCTCGGTCGCCGACGTGGCGGTGCGCGCCGACAGCGGCGACAGCATCAGCGTCATCGCGGCGGGCATCCGCCACAGCTTTTGAAAGTACCTGTTCCATGGCTCCCATCGATTTCCGGCTCGACGGCCTGTCGGCACTTTTCTCGCCCCGCTCCATCGCGGTCGTGGGCGCATCCTCGAGCGCGCAGAAGATCGGCGGCATCCCGATCGACTATGCGCTGCGCTTTGGCTTCGAGGGCAAGCTGCACGCGGTCAATCCCAAGGCCGCGCAGGTGCAGGGCCTCGGCGCACGGCCCAGCCTGCGCGCCATCGGCGAGCCGGTGGACCTGGCCATCCTGGCCGTGCCGGCGGCGCTGGTGCATGACGCGATCGAGGACGCGATCGAGGCCGGCACCCGAAGCGTGGTGCTCTTCTCCTCCGGCTTCGCCGAAGTGGGCGACGAAGGCGCGGCGGCGCAGGCGCGCCTTGGCCGGCGCGTGCGCGAGGCCGGGCTGCGCCTGGTCGGCCCGAACTGCCTGGGCCTGATGAACATCCGGCGCAACGTGTACGCCACCTTCTCGCCCGCACCCAATGCGGGACGGGTGCAGGCCGGGCGCATCGGTCTGGCGAGCCAGTCGGGTGCCTTCGGCGCCTACGCGTATTCCATGGCGCGTGCGCGCGGCGTGGGCCTGTCGACCTGGGTCACCACCGGCAACGAAGCCGACGTGCAACTGGCCGACTGCCTGGCCTGGCTGGCGCAGGACCCGGACACCGACGTGATCATGGCCTACATGGAAGGCTGCCGCGACGGCCCGCGCCTGCGCGCCGCGCTCGCCCTGGCGCAGGCGCACGGCAAGCCGGTGGTGATGGTCAAGATCGGCAGCACCGAGCTGGGCGCGCAGGCCGCCGCCTCGCACACGGCTGCCCTGGCGGGCGACGACGCGGTGTACGACGCGGTCCTGCGGCGCTACGGCGTGCTGCGCGCGCGCACCGTCACCGAATTCTTCGACCTGGCCCACAGCGCCGCGGTCGCCGGCCGGCCGCGCGGACGCAGCATCGGCCTGTTCACCGTCTCGGGCGGCGTGGGCGCGTTGATGGCGGACGACGCCGCCTCCCACCGGCTCGAGGTGCCGCCGCTGGGCGACGCGGCCCAGGCGCAGTTGCGCGAATGGGTCCCCTTCGCCGCGCCGCGCAACCCGGTGGACATCACGGGGCAGGTGACCAACGACTTCACGCTGCTCGAGCGCAGCGCGCACCTCATGCTGCGGGACCGCGGCTTCGACTCGTGGATGGGCTTCCTCGCCGCCGCGGGCGCGTCCGATGCCTTCTGGCCGGTGCTGCGGGATCTGGTCGGCTCGCTGCGCGCGGCTTTCCCGGACACGGTGCTGGCCATCAGCACGCTGCTGTCGGCCGAGCGCCGCGCCGAACTCGAGGCCATGCGCTGCCTGGTGTTCGACGACCCGTCCGAAGGCATACGCACCATTGCCGCGCTGGCCGGCCTGCCGGCGCCCGGCGGCACCGCCGGCGAGGTACCCGGCGCCGCGGCGGCGCAGGCGCCGGTCACGCTTGAACCCGGCACGCTCGGCGAGCCGGCCGCCCTCGCCATGCTGGCCCGGGCCGGCGTGCCGGTGGTGCCGCACCGCGTGGTGCGCAGCGGCGGCGAGGCGGCCGAGGCCGCGCTGGCGCTGGGCGGCCCGGTGGCAGTGAAAGTAGCCAGCGCCGACATCCCGCACAAATCCGACGTCGGCGGCGTGGCACTGGACGTGCAAGGCCCCGAGGCGGCCCGCGCCGCCTTCGAACGCACGCAGGCCGCCGCCCGGGCCGCGCGGCCCGACGCGCGGCTCGAAGGCGCGCTGGTCGCCAGCATGGTCGCGGGCGGTGTGGAATGCATCGCCGGCGTGCGGCACGACCCCGTGTTCGGCCCGGTGCTCATGTTCGGCCTCGGCGGCATCCACGTCGAGACCTTGCGCGACGTGTCGCTGCGCGTGCTGCCGCTCGGCCGCGAGGACGCCCTGTCCATGGTGCGCGAGTTGCGCGCCTTCCCGATCCTTGCGGGCGCGCGCGGGCGGCCCGCGGTCGACGTCGACGCCATTGCCGACACCCTCGTGGCGCTGGCCGGCTTTGCGCTTGCCGCGGGCGACACGCTCGACAGCGTGGAGATCAACCCGTTGATCGCACGCCCGCGCGACCGGGGTGGCTGCATCGCGGTGGACGCGCTCATCGTCGGACACGCGGCCGGCCCGCAAGCAGGAGCGAAGGCATGAAGGCGACAGTACGCAATGCACTGCGACACTGGCTGCTCGCCGCTGTGCCGGCCCTCGCCGCCTGCGCCCTGCCGGTTGCGGCGCAGGAGAGCTATCCGACCCGGCCGGTGCGCATCATCGTGCAGTACCAGGCGGGCGGCTCCACCGACACCATGGCGCGCCTGCTGGCGGACAAGCTCGCGCCGCGCCTGGGCCAGCCGGTGGTGGTGGAGAACCGTAGCGGCGCCGGCGGCATCATCGGCACGGACTACGTGGCCAAGAGCCCGGCCGACGGCTACACGCTGCTGATGACGGTGCCCGGCCCGGTCACGGCCAACATCGTCCTGTACCGCAAGCTGCCCTACGACCCGCGCACCGATCTGCGCATGGTGTCGGACGTCGCCACCATGCGCACCGTGCTCGCGGTGCACCCCTCGGTGCCGGCCACCGACTTCAAGAGCCTGCTGGCCACGATTGCGGCGGCGCCGGACAAGTACGCCATGGGCTCGTGGGGCGCCGGCACGCAGCCGCACCAGGTGCAGGTCTACATGGACAAGACCTACGGCACGCGCACGCTGCACGTGCCCTACAAGGGCGAAGGCCCGATGGCCGTCGACCTGATCGCCGGGCAGATCCAGATGACCGTGGGCTCGGTCACGACGCTGGCGCCCTACATCGCCGCGGGCAAATTGCGCGCGCTGGCCGTGGTGGGCCCGACGCGGGCCAAGGCCCTGCCCGACGTGCCGACCTTCGCCGAGCAGGGCTACAAGGACGCGGTCTACGGCATGACCGGGCCGACCTCGCTGATGGCGCCGGCCAGGACGCCCGACGCCATCGTCGAGCGGCTGGGCCGCGAGGTGGCCGCCGCCGTCAACGAGCCCGACCTGCGCCGACGCATCGAGGAGCTGGGCGCCGAGCCGGTCGGCAACCTGCCCGCACAAGCCACCGCCGCCTACCAGGCGTTCCTGCCGATCTCGCTCAAGCTCACCCGCGACACCGGCGTGACGCTGGACTGAGCCGCCAGGCCGCACGTCGACATTTCCAACCAGGACCCCACACCACCATGAGCAACGCAACACTGTCTCCTGCCGCGGCGCAACGGGCGCTGGGCCAGGCCGTCGGCCTGTCCGCCTTCGTCTACGGCTATCCGCTGACCGAGACCTACCGCACCTGCCGGCTGCAGACCCAACCGGACGCGACGCGCCGCCCCGGCGCCTCGGCCGGCTCCGACGGCCGCGCGCCGCTCGACACGCTGCACCACAGCCCGCGTCCGTCGACCGACGAGGACCGCGACATCGTCACCCCCGCCAACGACCTGCTGTACACGACCGCGTGGATCCACCTGGCCAACGGCCCACGCGTGCTGACGGTGCCGTCGGCGGCGGCGCATGCCGGCCGCTACTTCGTGCTGGCGCTGTACGACGCGTACACCGAGAACTTCGAGAACCTGGGCCCGCGCACCTGCGCCGCCGAGGGCGAGAAGGTGGTGCTGGTCGGGCCCGGCGGCCACGTGCCCGAGGCGCTGCGCGGCCTGCGGGTCGTGCAGTGCCCGACCGACCTGGTCTGGCTCATCGGACGCATCCTGGTGGGCGACGAGCCGGACTGGCCCGCCGCGCGCGCCCTGCAGGCCGGCATCGCGCTTGCCGCGGCGCCGGGCACGCAGGCCGGCGCGCGACCAGCGGCCGTCGAGCAATGGGTGGGCGAGCCGGTGGACGCCATGGCGGCCGTGCTGGAGAACGGCGAGGAAGCGGCCGAAGTGGCGCCGCGGTTCTTCGCCAACTTCTGCCATGCGCTGGCCGAGGCGCCCGGGCGGACCGAGGACAGCGGGCTGGTGGCCTGGTTCGGCCAGGGCGGCCTGGCGGCCGGGTCGGCATTCGCCTGGGACGCCATCGACGCCGACCTGCGCGCCGGCCTGGCCGAAGGCTTCGCGCAAGGCGTGGCGCTGGTGGCCTCCATGGGGCGCAACCGCCCGCCCCGGCCCTGGCTGGTGGCATCGGCCACCGGCCGCTACGGCAGCCACTACCTGGCGCGGGCGCGCACCGCCTACCTCGGGCTGGGCGCGCTGGCCACGCACGAGGCCATCTATGCCGCCAGCCATGTCGATGCCGACAAGGCGCCGCTCGACGGCGCACGCAACTACACGCTGCGCTTCGAGGCCGGCGACCTGCCGCCGGTGGACGCCTTCTGGTCGGTCACGATGTATGCCGCCGACCGCTTCCTGTATCCGAACGAGATGCGTCGCCATGCCATCGGCGACCGCACGCCCGGCCTGCGGCACGAGGCGGACGGCAGCCTGGTCATCGACATCGGGCACCGGGCCCCGGCCAGTACGTCCAACTGGCTGCCCGCGCCTGCCGGCGGCTTCTACCTCATCCTGCGCATGTACCACCCGCGCGAGGGCGTGCGCACCTGGCGCATCCCTGCGCTGCATGCGGCAAAGGCCCGGCCATGAGCGAACACGTCGATCTGCAGGCACTGGCGCAGGAAGCCGTCACCTATGCGTTTCCGCTGTACGAGATGGCGCGCATGCGCGCGGCCACTTCGCCGCAGCGCGTGGATGCGGCGGGCGCGGCGCCGGCGCCGCAGCGCTGGTGCAACGTGTTCACCCATGCGCGCCGCTTGCTGGGCCCGGGCAGGAGCCGCGTCGTCACCCCCAACAACGACACGCTCTACACCAACGCATGGCTGGACCTGCGCGACGGGCCGCTGGTCATCGACGTGCCCGACACGGCCGGCCGCTACTACGTGCTGGGCCTGCTCGACTTCTACACCAACCCGTTCGCGCATCTCGGGCTGCGCCGCACCGGCACGGCGGCGCGCTCGTTCCTGGTCACGCCGCCGGGCTGGCACGGCGAGCTGCCGGCCGGCCTCGACGCCGAAGGCGCGCACGTGCGGGCGCCCACGCCGTGGGTCTGGGTGATCGGCCGCATCCTGGTCGACGGCCCTGGCGACCTCGAGGCCGTGCACGCGCTGCAGGACGGTATCGTGGTCCGCAGCCTGGCCGACTGGCGGGCCGGTGTCGCGCCGCGCCCGGTGCCATTCGACCCGGCATTCGATGCCAAGGCGCCGCTCGATGCCGACGGCTTCGCCCGGCAGGTCAATGCCGCGCTGCGCGACAACCCGCCGCCATCGGACGAAGCCGCGCTGGTCGCCCGCTTCGCGGACGCGGGCATCGGCCCGCAGGCGCCTCCGCTCGACGCCGCGCGCCGGCAGGCATTGCAGCAGGCGCTCGACGCCGTGCTCGGCCGCCTGCGCCAGGGCGCCGAGCGCATCGGCGCCAATGGCTGGACGCAGCCGCCGCTTGTCGAGGGCACCTTCGGCGACGACTGCGAGGGACGCGCGCGTGTCGCGCTGAAATACATCGGCATGCTCGAAAGCGGAGAGGCGATGTACCCGCTCGCCTGGCACGACGACCGGGGCCGGCCGCTCGACGGCGCGCACCGCTATCGCCTGCGGTTTCCGCCCGGGCAGCTGCCGCCGGTGGACGCCTTCTGGTCGATCACCATGTACGACGCGCGCGACTACATGCTGGTGGACAACCCGATCGACCGCTACGCCATCGGCGACCGCACGCCGGGACTGCAGCCGGACGCCGACGGCGGACTCACGCTCCACATCCAGCATGCGCCGCCCGATGCGCCGTCGGCGCGCGCCAACTGGCTGCCCGCGCCCGCCGGCGGCTTCTATCTGTGCCTGCGCGCCTACGTGCCGCGCCCCGACATGCTGCACGGCCGCTACGCCCTGCCCCCGCTTCGACGCATCGACGACTTGGAGACACCCGCATGAACACCGCCACAGAGCAAGAAAAGCCCTTCCTGATCGTCGGCACCGGCACCGAGACGGTGGCGCCCGGCCTGCACATCCTGCGCGGCCAGGGCCAGTCATTCGTGGCCGAGACCGATGCCGGCCTGGTGGTCGTCGACGCCGGCCCTGGCGGCGCCGTCACGCAGGGCATGATCGACGCCGTGCGACAGCTCAGCGATGCCCCCCTGCATGCGCTGTGCTACAGCCACGGCCACATCGGCTACAACGCCGGCGTGCCGCAGTGGCTCGCGCATGCCGCGCAGCGCGGCGACGCCCCGCCGCGCATCGTGGCGCACCGCAACGTGCCGCGCCGCTATGCGCGCTACCGCGAGACGCAAGCCCTGCAGCACCGCATGGCCGAGATCCAGTTCAACCGGCCGCCCGGCTTCTTCGACAAGCGCCTGGCCATGCACGAGCCCACCGAGACCTTCGGCCAGCACCTGGTGATCGGCAGCGGCGAGCAGCGCATCGAGCTGCTGTGGGCGCCCTCCGAGACCGACGACGCCATCGCACTGTGGAGCCCGGCGCAGCGGGTGCTGTACGGCGGCGCGGCGCTGATCGATTCGATTCCCAACATCGGCACGCCGTTCCGGACCCTGCGCGACACGGTGCGCTGGGCCGACACGCTCGATGCCCTGGCCGCCCTCGGCGCACGCAAGGCGGTGCGTGAATTCGGCCCCACCATCGACGGCGAAGACGAGGTCCGGCACGTGCTCGGGCACACCGCGCGCGCCCTGCGCTGGCTGCGCGCCGAGGTCGTGCGACTGATGAACGAAGGCCTCGACGAACGGCAGGTGCTGGCGCGCATCGAGTTTCCCGACGCGCTGTTCGGCGTGGAGTGGATGAAGCCGACCTACGGCGATCCCGCCTACATCGTGCGCGACATCTACCGCTCCGAGAACGGCTGGTGGGACCGCAACCCCACATCGCTGCATCCGGAGGCGCCCGAGGCGATCGGCCAGGCCGTGGCGGCGGCCATCTCCGACAAGGCCGGCGTGATCGCGAGCGCCCGCGCCCATGCCGAGGCCGGCCGCTGGCAGATGGCCCTGCACGTGATCGACCTGCTGGCCACCGCGTCCGGCGACGCGCCCGAGCTGGCCCAGGCACGCCAGCTCAAGGCCGCCTGGCTGCGCGAGCGCGCGCGCCAGGTGCCCAGCTACGTGTCGCGCAACCTGTACCGGGTCAGCGCCGACATGATCGACAACAACACGCAGGCGCGCTTCGGCATCCGCTGAACGCGCCGGAAACCAGACCAGGAGACCGACACACCATGCCCGGAAAGACCTTCCTGCGCGGCGCGCTGCTCGCGCTGTCGACCATGCTTTCGTACGCCGGGGCGCACGCCCAGGGCGATACTGCCCGCTACCCCGACAAGCCGGTGACGCTGGTCGTGCCGACCGCGCCGGCAGGCGGCACCGACACGATCGCCCGCCTGTTCGCCGAAACCCTGGGCAAGGCCATGGGCCAGCCCTTCGTGGTCGACAACCGGCCTGGCGCCAACGGCATCCTGGGCGCCGAACTGGTCGCGCGCTCGGCGCCCGACGGCTACCGCCTGCTGTTCGCCTACGCCGCCGTCATGGCGGTCAATCCGAGCCTGTACAAGAAGCTCTCGTACGACCCGGTGAAAGACTTCATGCCGGTGGTGCAGATCGGCCGCGGCGGCAACCTGCTGCTGGTGCGCAAGGACTTTCCCGCCAACGACCTCAAGGAGTTCGTCGCCTACGTCAAGGCGCATCCGGACAAGGTCAACTACTGCTCCTGGGGCACCGGCTCGGGCGGCCACCTGGCCATGGAAAGCCTGATGAAGCAGGCCGGCCTGGTGATGACGCACGTTCCCTACAAAGGCAGCGGCCCGTGCGTGCAGGACCTGATGGGCGGCCAGATCGACGCTGGCTTTGCCGACATCTCGTCCACCGTGGGCGTGGTGCGGGCCGGCAACGTCAAGGCGCTGGCGTACAGCGGACCGTCGCGCGTGCCGCTGCTGCCGGACGTGCCGACCATGAACGAGGCCGGCTATCCCTTCAAGAACTACTCCTGGTACGGCCTGTTCGCGCCGGCCGGCACGCCGCCCGAGATCGTCGAGCGGCTCAACCAGGCGGTGAACAAGGCCCTGCAGGACCCGGCGGTCAAGCAGCGCATGCACGAGCTGAACTTCACCGACCTGCCGGCCAACACGCCGCAGGAGTTCGGCGCCACGCTCCGCCAGGACCTGGCCGACTGGCGTACGCTGGTCGAGGCGGTGGGCGTGAAGCTGGACTGACGCCCTAACCAATCCGGGGCATGCGCTGCGGCCCCGAAAGGCGCAAGCTCGGGCCTCCACAGACCGGAGGGTCCCGTGCTCCAGAAAGACAGTCAGGCCGACCGCCCGCCCCGCCAGCTCATCCTCTTTTTCGACGGCACCAACAACACGCTGACGGGCGGGCAGAAGGACACCAACGTCCTGAAGCTCTACGAGCACCTGTCCGCCGGCCAGGACGGTGGGCAACTCATCTACTACGACCCCGGCGTCGGCTCGCCCGACGCGCTGCCCAGCACCGGCCTGGGCGACGGCCTGTCGCGGCGCTGGGAGCGCATTTCCGGCCTGGCGTACGGGCGCGGCATCTACGAGAACATCCGCGAGGCCTACACCTTCCTGATCCGCTACTGGCAGCCGGGCGACCAGGTCTGGCTGTTCGGCTTCTCGCGCGGGGCCTTCGCGGCGCGCTGCGTCTCGGGCATCGTGCATCTGTTCGGCATCATCGACCCGCAGCACGAGTCGCTGCTCGACACGGTCATGCGGGTCTACTTCGCCGGCACGGACGACGGCACCGGCCGCGCGCGGCAGCGCAAGCAGGTGCGGCTGAACACCGGCGGCATCGAATCGGACCACGCCGACACGCGCACCCGCGGCGACGTGGCCGGGCAGATCCGCCGCAGCTTCACCACCGGGGAGCGGCGGGAGGCGTCGGTCCACTTCGTCGGCGTGTGGGACACCGTGGAATCGGTCGGCGTGCCGCTGCTGTCGGTGCGCATCACCAGCGCGGCCACCATCACCGGCAAGCGCATCTGCCATGCCCGGCACGCGTTGTCGCTGGACGAGCAGCGGCTGAGCTTCAGGCCCAGGCTCTACGACGAGCCGGATTTCGGCACGTCGGACGGCGCGCAGTCGCTGCGCCAGCGCTGGTTCCGCGGCGTGCACAGCGACATCGGCGGCGGCTACCTGCGGCGCGAGTCGGGCCTGTCGCACGAGGCCTTGGCCTGGATGCAGTCCGAAGCCCGCCAATGCGGCCTGCGCGATGCAAGGGATCTGGCGCCCGACGGCGCCGTCAAGCTGCACGACGCGACCTTCTCCGTGCCGTGGTGGGCGCTGGCCGGCCTGACCGTGCGCGATCCGGTCGCGCTGGGCCCGAAGGCCACCCGCATCGAGCATCCCAGCGTGGCCGCCCAGCCTGATCCGATGCCGTCGGTGTGGACCGCACCGGGCCACCGCGGCGCGAACATCGGCATCGGCGCCAGCATATTCGGCGCGCTGGTGTCCCTGTGGCTGCAGGCGCTCGCGCTGGCCGGCACCTGGCCCGGCTTCGCCGCGCTCGAATTGCCCAGCAAGTTGGCCCGGGCGCAACTCGCGCTGTTGTGGACCCGCCCCGGCGACCTGGCGCCGCTGGCCCAGGCCTTCGGGCCCGGCATCGGCTGGGCGATGCTGGCGGACATGCTGCTGGCCGCCAGCTACGGTTACCTGCTCGCGCGCGTCGCCGGCTGGGCCTTCCGGCGCGCCGCCGGCGTGCGGCGGCTCGGGCAAGGCGTGCCCGCCTGGCGCTGGCTGGGCCTGGCGCCGCTGTGCGCCGTGGGTGCGGACGCATGCGAGAACGTGCTGACGGCCCTCGCCAGCGCCTGGGATGGACCGGTCGGCCTGCTGCAGGGGCTCGTGCTCTACCTGGTCGGACTGGCGGCCGCGGCCAAGTTCCTGGGCTTGCTCTGCTGCGCGGCGCTGGCGCTCGTGGCGCTTTGCCGGCCACGCCTGCGCCAGCCCTCGCGCGACGCCGGTCCACCGGCCGGCGCCGGCATCGCCGACCGCTAGCCGTCCGCAGGAGAAGCCCATGCCCGCCTTCGAAACCATCACCCCCAACCAGCTGCTGGGCCACGGCGAAGCCGGACAGTGGCCGATCGAGCAATACGCGCTGCGCTTTCTTGCCCAGGGCGATTCGTGGTTCTCGATCGGCTCGTTCCCGTTCTTCGCCACGACGAACCTGTTCGAGCACATGGGCACGAGCAGACGCGGGCTGGTGGTCAACTGCGCCAGGCCGGGCGCAACGCTGGCGCACATGACCGACCTGGTCAAGGCCAGCGACTTCCAGCGGCTGCTTTGCGGCAGCACCGAGTTCGCCTGGGACGGCCTGCTGCTGTCCGGGCTGGGCAACGACGTGATCGACGCGCTGTCCTCGCAGTCGCCCGATCCGAAGCTGCGGCTGCTCAACCCGGCCGCCGAATGGGGACCCGAGGGCAGCCCGCTGCGCTACGTGAGCGAGCCCGGCTGGCAGACCTTCGAGCAGCATGCGCGCGACGTCTACGCGAATCTGCTGGCCATGCGGGCACGCTCCAGGTTCAACAGGAACGTCCCCATCATCACGCACACCTACGACCTGGCGACACCGCGAAACGCCGGCGCCGCGCCGGCCATCGGCCCATGGCTCTACAAGGCGCTCGGAAAGACCTACGGCGTGCCCGAACACGACTGGATCGGCCTGGCCACCGAATTCCTCAGGCGCGTGGCCGACCTGATCCTGGACATCCAGTCGACGACGCCCCACATGCACGTGGTCTCGACCCAACAGACGCTCACCGCCGCGCTGACGACCGACGCCGGTCCGACACCGCACTGGGCCAACGAGATCCACCCGTCGCCGGCCGGCTACGAATTGCTGGCGCAAAGGTGGAATCCACAGCTCGACCAGCTGTATCCGTAAGGCGGGGGTCGCGGCCCGCCGCGCGCCAGAGCGAACGTTTTCGGTGCATCGGCGGCTACGACCGCACCAATACGCGCATTTGATGCACCGGTATCGCGCTTTTCAGGCTTTGCCCTGCGGAGCGGCACCAATTGCGTGCGGGCATTCTTATTGCTTGAATTCGTGACCATTCATTTCAACGTGTCGCGAATCAAGATGATCAACAAGCGCCAGCTGCTCCAGTCCTTCCTCGCCGCCTCCGCCCTGTGCCTGGGCGTCGGTGCCGCGCAGGCCCAGACCCTGACGCCCATCAAGTTCCAGCTCGACTGGCGCTTCGAAGGTCCCTCCGCCCTGTTTCTGCACCCGGCGGCCAAGGGCTACTTCAAGGCAGCCGGCCTCGACGTCACGATCGACGCGGGCAGCGGCTCCGGCGCGACCGTCACGCGCGTGGCGTCGGGCGCCTACGACATGGGCTTCGCCGACATGGCGGCGCTGATGGAGTTCCACGCCAACAACCCGGACGGCCCGAACAAGCCCGTCGCCGTGATGATGGTGTTCAACAACACGCCAGCGGCCGTCATGGCGCTCAAGAAAAGCGGCATCACCAAGCCCACCGACCTGACCGGCAAGAAGCTGGGCGCCCCGGTGTTCGACGCCGGCCGCCGCGCCTTCCCGATCTTCGCCAAGGCCAACGGCATCGGCGACGTGGCCTGGACCGCGATGGACCCGACCCTGCGCGAGACCATGCTGATGCGCGGCGACATCGACGCCATCACCGGCTTCACCTTCACCTCGCTGCTCAACCTGGAAGCACGCGGCGCCAAGACCTCCGACGTGGTGGTCCTGCAGTACCCGGACTACGGCGTGAAGCTGTACGGCAACGCCATCATCGTCTCGCCTAAGTTCCTCAAGGAGCATCCGGCCGAGGTGAAAGGCTTCCTCGCGGCCTTCACCAAGGGCGCCAAGGAAGTGCTGGCCAACCCGGCTGCGGCAATCGAAGCCGTGAAGGCCCGCGACGGCATCATCAATCCCGCCCTGGAGACGCGTCGCCTGAAGCTGGCCATCGACACCGTGATCGACAGCCCGGACGCGCGCGCAGAGGGCTTCGGCGCCGTCAACGCCGGACGCCTGGCGCTGATGGCCTCGCAGGTCTCGGACGCCTTCAATACCAAGACCCGCGTCAAGGTCGACGATGTCTGGAACGGCACCTTCCTGCCGTCGGCCGGCGAACTGGCGATCCTGAAGAAGTAATTTCCTCCGGGGCGGCCACGCGCGTCGACCCCAACGAAGCCCACCATGACAGACCACACATCGATCGATTCGACCGGGGCCGCTGCGGCCCTGTGGAAGCCGCATCTCAAGCTGACGCACGAAGGTGCCCTGTGCCTGCTCAACGCCGCCGTGGCCAAGGCCACCGAGATGAACCAGCCGCAGTGCATTGCCATCGTCGATGACGGGTGCAACCTGCTGGCCTACGTGCGCATGGAAGGCGCCAAGGTGCTGTCGGAGCAATCGGCACTGCGCAAGGCCAAGACCGCGGCATCGAGCCGCGGCGTGACCGGCAACCTGCCGGCCGAACTCGGCGCACGGCTGGCCGCTGCCACCAGCGGCGCCGTGACCAATCTGCAAGGTGGCATGCCGATCGTGGTCAACGGCTACGTCATCGGCGGCATCGGCGTCGGCTCGGGCACCGGCGAGCAGGACCGCGAGGTTGCCAACTACGCCCTTTCGCAATTGGCTGGCGCGACCGTTTTCGAATGAGCTTGATGGCCTCTGCTCCGGATACACCCTTCGTAGAGTTCGACGACGTCTGGCTCGCCTACAACGAGCAGTTGCTGCGCGAGAACCACTTCGCCGTCGAAGCCATCGACCTGAAGGTCGGCCAGGGCGAGTTCATCGCCATCGTCGGGCCTTCGGGCTGCGGCAAGTCCACCTTCATGAAGCTGACCACGGGGCTGCGCATGCCCTCGATGGGCAGGATCCGGGTGGACGGGCAGCCTGTCACCGGGCCGCTGAAGATCTCGGGCATGGCGTTCCAGTCGCCGTCGCTGCTGCCGTGGCGCACGACGCTGGACAACGTGCTGCTGCCGCTGGAAATCGTCGAGCCCTACCGCTCGAGCTTCAGGCACAAGCGCAAGGAATACGAGGAGCGGGCGCGCCGCCTGCTGCGCAAGGTCGGCCTGGGCGGTTACGAGGACAAGTTCCCCTGGCAGCTGTCGGGCGGCATGCAGCAGCGCGCCAGCATCTGCCGCGCGCTTATCCACGAGCCCAAGATGCTGCTGCTGGACGAGCCCTTCGGCGCGCTCGATGCGTTCACCCGTGAAGAGCTGTGGTGCATCCTGCGCGACCTGTGGACCGAGCAGCGCTTCAACGTCATCCTGGTCACGCACGACCTGCGCGAGTCGGTGTTCCTGGCCGATACGGTCTACGTGATGAGCAAGAGCCCCGGCCGCTTCGTGGTGCGCCGCGAGATCGAGCTGCCACGCCCGCGCGAGCTGGACGTGACCTACTCCAAGGAATTCACCGACATCGTGCTGGAGCTGCGCGGCCACATCGGCGCGATCCGCTCGGGTGCGGCCAGCGGCCAGGACGCACCCGCCATCGCCCAGTAACCGGCACCGCCTTTCGCTCTCCATGCACAACAACAAGCTCATCGAACGCTGGTCGCCCTGGCTCCTGCTCGTCGCCGTCATCGCGCTGTGGCAGATCCTCTGCTCGGCCTTCGACGTCTCGGAATTCATCTTCCCCAGCCCCTGGCGCATCTGGACCCAGTTCTGGGAGTACAAGTCCATCATCGCGGGTCACGCCTGGCGCACCTTCTGGGTGACGATGGCGGGCTTCGGCCTGGCCATCGTGGTCGGCGTCATGCTCGGCTTCGTCATCGGCAGCTCGCGCATCGCCTATGCGGCGGTGTATCCGCTGATGACGGCCTTCAACGCGCTGCCCAAGGCGGCCTTCGTGCCGATCCTGGTGGTGTGGTTCGGCATCGGCGTCGGCCCGGCGATCCTCACCGCCTTCCTGATCAGCTTCTTCCCGATCATGGTCAACATCGCCACCGGCCTGGCCACGCTCGAGCCGGAACTGGAGGACGTGCTGCGCGTGCTCGGCGCCAAGCGCTGGGACGTGCTGGTCAAGATCGGCCTGCCGCGCTCGATGCCCTACTTCTACGGCTCGCTCAAGGTGGCGATCACGCTGGCCTTCGTCGGCACCACGGTGTCGGAGATGACCGCCGCCAACGAAGGCATCGGCTACCTGCTGATCTCCGCCGGCTCGGCCATGCAGATGGGGCTGGCCTTTGCCGGGCTGGTGGTCGTCGGCGCCATGGCCATGGCGATGTACGAGATCTTCAGCGCGATCGAGAAGCACACCACCGGCTGGGCGCACCGGGGCTCGCAGAACACCTGAGCGCATTCGGCCGCCCGCGTGGCCCTATGCTCGGGCCGATGAGGCTCGCGCACGTCCCCCTTCTTGCCGGCATGGCACTGCTGCTGGCCGCGCTGCCCGCGCGGGCGGCGGACACGATCTGCGGTCGGTCGGCGGCCGAGCCGCCCGGTCCGCGCGCCATCGCCATGGCCGAAGCGGCGCGGCAGGAGCACCTGGCCTTCGGCGGGCAGACGCTCGATGACCAGGGACGCCTGCTGAACGCCGGCCGCGCCGAAGCCGAGGACACGCGCGACGGCTTCCTGTCGCCGGCGCCCTGGCAGCGCATCGTGGACTACTGGCGCGCGGTGGTGCCGGGCGACGACCGGCTGCCCTCGCAGGTGCGCTTCGGCGCGCTGCGCCCGGCGCAGCGCCGGCTGGTCGCGCAGGCGCTGAACCAGGCCAGCGCCGCGCACCTGCAGGGCCTGGGCGTCGGCCCCGACCAGGGCCTGAGCAGCAGCGAACTGCGCGCGGCGCAGGTGGCGCTGACCCGGGTGGCGGTGATCGACACGCCCTGGTCGGCCGCCTTCATCTCGTGGCTGGCGCGCCAGGCCGGGCTGGCGGACGACGAGTTCGCCTTCTCCGCCGCGCACGTGGACTATGCCGCCGGCGCCTGGCGGGCAGCCGTCGACGAAGCCGCAGGCCGGCCCACGCGCTACGCGCTGCGCGCCTGCGACCTCGCCGCCACGCCGCCGCGCGTGGGCGACCTGATGTGCCAGACCCGCGCCGGCGCCGCCGCGCTGGACCGCTTCGACGACGTCGGCCAGGCATTGCAGGCGCACGCCGCCGGCGGCGGTGCGCTGCCCATGCATTGCGACGTGGTGGTGCAGGTGGATACGCAGGGTTTCGACACCGTCGGCGGCAATGTGCTGCAGTCGGTGACGCGGCGGCGCATCGACTTCGCGCCCGGCACGCGTCGGCTCGACGCGAGCTACCTGCCCGACGCCTGCCAGCCCGGCACCGCCGGCTGCATCGACCGCCACATGAGCCGCCAGCCGTGGTCGCTGCTGCTGCAGTGGCGCTGAGCCGGCCGGCATCGACACCGACAACTTCCGACGAGACCCCGCCATGACACCCCTGCCGCCCCACGCCCACCGCTGGCTGCGCCTGAGCCCGGCGGCGGCCGCCGCACGCGCCGCCGGCCGGCCGCTGGTCGCACTGGAATCGACCCTCATCGCCCACGGCATGCCGTATCCGCAGAACCTGCGCACGGCGCGTGCGCTGGAGGCTGCGATTCGCGCCGAAGGCGCCGAGCCCGCGACCATCGCGCTGATGGACGGCCACATCCGCATCGGGCTGGACGACCACGCGCTGGAGCGGCTGGCCCGCGACGGCCGGGCCCGCAAGGTCAGCCGGCGCGACCTGCCCGGCGTGCTGGCCGAGGGCAGCCTGGGCGCCACCACGGTGGCCGCGACCATGATCTGCGCGCACCTGGCCGGCATCGAGGTGTTCGTCACCGGCGGCATCGGCGGCGTGCACCGCGGCGCCGCCGAAACCTTCGACATCTCGGCCGACCTGCAGGAACTGGCGCGCACGCCGGTGGCGGTGGTGTGCGCCGGCGCCAAGTCGATCCTCGACATCGGGCTGACGCTCGAATACCTGGAGACGCACGGCGTCCCGGTGCTCAGCTGCGGGCAGGACAACTTCGCCGCCTTCTGGCAGCGCGACAGCGGCTACCGCGCGGACTGGCGGCTGGATGCGCCCGAGGCGCAGGCGCGCTTCATCCGCACGCAATGGGAGCTGGGCCTGCATGCCGGCGTGGTCCTGAGCACGCCGGTGCCCGAGGCCTGCGCCCTGCCCGCGGCCGAAGCCGACGCGCTGACGCAGCAGGCGCTGGCCGAGGCGCGGGACCAGGGCATTCGCGGCAAGGCGATCACGCCGTTCCTGCTGGCGCGCATCGTGGCGTTGTCCGATGGCAGGAGCCTGGCGGCCAACATCGCGCTGGCCGAGCACAACGCGCAGGTGGGCGCACGGCTGGCGGTGGCGCTGGCGAAGTTGCCGACCACCGCGCCCGGCGCCGACTGAATGTCCGGCATGACGGCATCGGACCCGGCGAAGAAGCCGCAACCCGAACTCGCGGCCGCCCGGCCGCTGATGGTCGCGCTGGCCCTTTCCCTGGCCGCCGCGGTCGCGCTGGGCCTTTCGCGCTTTTCCTACGGGCTGCTGCTGGCGCCCATGCGCGCCGATCTCGGCTGGTCGTACCTGCTGGCCGGCGCCATGAACACGGGCAACGCGCTCGGCTACCTGCTCGGCGCGCTGGCCACGCCGGCGCTGATGCGGCGCCTGGGCGCATGGCGCATGCTGGTGGGCGGCTGCGTCCTGGCCGGCATCTTCATGCTGCTCTCTGGCCTGGCCACGGGCACCGCGGCCCTGTTCGCGCAACGCGTGTGCGCGGGAGTCGCCAGCGCCTTCACCTTCATCGCCGGCGGGGTGCTGGCGGCGCGCCTGGGGTCGATGCACGGCAGTCGCGCCGGGTTCCTGATCGGGCTGTACTACGGCGGCACCGGCATCGGCATCGCCTTGTCGGCCCTGCTGGTGCCGGCGGCACTTGCCGGGGCGCAGCGGCACGGGGCCGCGCATGCCTGGCAATGGCCATGGCTGGCGCTCGGCCTGGCCTGCCTGGCCGCCACCGCCTTGCTGGCATGGCCGGCGCGCACGATCGGCCAGGCCCCGGAGGGACAGGCCGGCAACAAGCGCTTCGCCGCCCGTGACTTCGTCTTCGGCCTGGGCGGCTACTTCATGTTCGGCGCCGGCTACATCGGCTACATGACCTTCGTGGTCGCCCTGCTCAAGGACCAGGGCATGCGGCCGGGGCAGATCACCTTGTTCTATGCGCTGCTCGGTCTGGCGGTGGTGGCGTCATCGCGCATCTGGGCGCGCATGCTCGACCGGTTCAGGGGCGGCGAGTCGCTCGCCATCCTCAACGCGCTGCTGGGCGCCGTGTGCATCCTCCCGGCGCTGACCAGCGCCGCACCGGTCGTCTTCGCCTCGGGCGTGGTGTTCGGTGCGGTCTTCCTGTCGGTGGTGGCGTCGACCACCGCGCTGGTGCGGCACAACCTGCCGCCGGCGTCCTGGTCGGCCGGCATCAGCGCCTTCACGGTGGTGTTCGCGTTCGGCCAGATCGTCGGGCCGACCGTCATCGGCTGGATTTCCGACGGACCGGGCGGGCTGGAGCGCGGCCTGGTCGTGTCGGCCGTGGCGCTGTTCGCGGGCGCGGCGCTCGCGGCGCGGCAGAAGGCGCTGGCGCCCGCCGCTTGACGCCGGCCGCCGAGACGGCGCGCCGGTTCGCGGCGTGCCCTGCGCGCAACATCGCGCCGCGCCGTGGGCCGGCCTGGGGGTTTTTCATGGCGCGATGTGCCCGCGCCGCTATAAGATCGATAGCAACCGAAGCCCGCACCCGCTTACCTTGCCCGCACTTCGATTGCCCGCCGCCGCGCTCATGCTCGCCGCCAGCCTGCTGCTGGCGGCCTGCGGCAGCGCTCCCACGCGCAGCAGCGGCGCTTCCACCTGGAACTACGCACCGCTGAGCCCCGCGCAGTCGGAGGAAATCGCCATCCATGCGCTCGGCCTGGTCGGCACGCCGTACCGCTACGGCGGCAACACGCCCGACAGCGGCTTCGACTGCAGCGGCCTGATCGGCTACGTCTACCGCAGCAGCGCCGGGCTGGCGCCGCCGCGCACGGTGGCGCAGCTGTCCACGTTCGGCACGGAAGTCAGCCGCGACGAGATCCGCACCGGCGACCTGGTGATCTTCGGGCGCGGCCGCCCATCGCATGCCGGCATCTACGTGGGCGACGGCCGCTTCGTGCATGCGCCATCCACCGGCGGCACCGTGCGGCTGGACCAGCTCGCCGGCGTGTACTGGGGCAAGCAGCCGCTGGAAGTTCGCCGGCCGTAGCCGTCAGTACTTGTTGTTGAAGTTGGCCGAGACGCGCTGCTTCAGGTACTCGCCGGCGGTGATCGGCGGGTACTTGCCCGCGGGCGACTCGATCAGTGCGTCCGTGTTCGCCTGGCAGAAGAACGCCAGGCTGTAGCGCGGCCCCATGTACTCGCCCGGCAGCGGGTTCTTGACGCGGTGGAAGTTGCTCGGCAGGCGGTCGTCGCTCCAGCGCATGAGCATGTCGCCGATGTTGCAGGTGATGACGTCCTCGTCGGGCGGGATCGGCGTCCAGGCCTGGTCCTGCGCCTCCTTGCCGGGCAGCACCTGCAGCCCGCCTTGCCCCTGGCGCTGGTACAGCAGCGTCAGGCAGTCGAAATCGGTGTGGGCACCGGCGCGCCACAGCTCGAGCTTGTCCTGCAGCTCGGGCGGGATGGCGTAGTAGTGCAGCATGCGCAGCGTGCTCTGGTAGGTGCTGCTGTCCATGTCGTGCGCGCGGCGGAAGAAGTGCTCGTCGAACCCCAGCTTGAGCGCGAAGCACGACAGCACCTTCATGCCCACGTCCCAGCTTCGCTTCTCGAACGCGTGCATCGCGGCCTTGAAGCCGGGCAGTTCTTCCTCGCTCGGGTACAGGCCGTCCATGCGCGGGCGGGTGATCTGGTAGCTCTCCTTCTGGTCGGGCGTGCCGGTCGAGGGGCGCACCTGGGCGCGGCTTTCCCATCCGGCGTTGGCCTTGAGCGGGTATTGCGCCTTCACGGCATCGGGCAGCGCGAAGAAGCGCTCGGCCATGGTGAAGGCGGCGCGGATCTCGTCGAGCGCGATGCCGTGGTTGGCGATCTGGAAGAAGCCGACGTCGACCGCGGCCTCCCACAACTGGTCGGCGATCTCGGCCTTGCGGGCCTCGAAGTCGGAAAGGTCGATGCGGCGGATCTCGCGTGCGGAGGTCTCGGTGCCCATGGCGCCCATGCGCGATTCCTTGCGGATCTCGTCGAGGGCGTGGTCTGCGGCGTGTGTGGTCATGATGGCTTGCGGCATGAATCTGCTGGAAATCATGCCCAGCCGCCTGGCGATGCCGGTGCCTGGAGCGACGCTTCCTGGCCCCGGCAGCGCACGCGGCGCTGGGCACGGAACTCAAGAGCAATTTCCGACCGGACCGCACCGCGTGCCGGCCCCCTCGCGGGGGCGGCTGGCGATACGGCTCGCAATGGGTGAACGCTTCTACTCTTGACCAGGTAGAAGCAATTTGCGGGCCCGGCCATTGCGGGCCCGCCGGCCGGGCCGGCATGCCGCCGTGCACCGTTGCGCGGCGCGGCCGCCCCGCAAAGGGGAGCCGCGCGCCCTCAGGCGCCCCGCATCAGCGCGTGAACCGCCTCCCGCGCCTGCGCCTGCAGCTGCGCGAGGTCCAGTCCGGGAATGGCGTCGTCCTGCGCGATCACCTCGCCGCCGCACAGCAGCCACCGCAGCCGCGGCCGCCCGCCGCCGACGACCGGCCCGATGGCCGGATCGTGCAGGCCGAAATAGCGCGGATCGTCCAGGCGCCAGACCGCCAGGTCGGCCGCCTGGCCGACCTGCAGCGTGCCCACGCCGTCGAAGCCGAGCACCTTTGCGCCGCCGGCGCTGGCCCAGTGCACGAGCTGCTCCACGGTCACCACGTCGGCGCCGGCCTCGCCCTCGCCCTCCGGGCGCGCGACCGCCTGCGCACCGGCCCGGGCCCGGTGCACCAGCCAGGCGAAGTGCAGTTCGCTGAGCATGTCGGCCGCCTCGTTCGAGGCCGCGCCGTCCACCCCGATCGACACCGTGGCGCCGAGCCGCTCCAGTGCCGGCGCCGCGGCGATCCCGTCGGCCAGGCGCGCATTGCTCTGCGGGCAATGGGCGATGCCGGTACCGGTGTCGCCCAGCAGCCGCATCTCGCCCGGCGTGAGATGGACCAGGTGCGCGAGCCAGACGTCCGGGCCCAGCCATTCCTGCTCGGCCAGGTACTCGATCGGCAGGCAGCCGAACATCTCGCGGCAGTATTCGAAGTAGGCGACCGACTCCGACATGTGGCTGTGCAGCGGCAGGCCCATGGCCCGCGCCGCGCGCGCCGCCGCCCGCAGCTCGTCCCGGCGCAGCGAGACGTGGGCCGAGGTCGGCGCCAGGGCCACGCGCGTGCGTGCCATGGGCCCGCACTGGTGGTAGCGCGCCGCGGTGCGCTGGACCGAGGCGAGCATCTCGTCTAGCGTCTCGGGCGCCTGCTGCAGCCGCTCGCTGTCTTCCAGCCGGCGCGTGACGGTCGCGCCGCCGCGCAGCAGCATGAAACGCAGGCCCAGCGCGTCAGCCTCCTCGAACAGCAGCGCGGCCGCGTCATGCGCGGCGCCGGCCTGGAACAGGTAGTGGTGGTCGGCCACGGTGGTGCAGCCCGAGCGCAGCAGCTCCACCAGCCCGATGCGCGCGGCCAGGCGCAACCGCTTCTCGTCGAAGCCGCGGCGCAGCGCGAACGGCACCGCCTGCAGCCAGGGGCTGAGCGTCAGGTTGATGCCGGCCGGCACGCCCTTGAGCAGCGACTGGAACAGGTGGTGATGGGTGTTGACCCAGCCGGGGTAGACGACGCAGTCGCCGGCGTCGAGCACCTGCTCGCCTTCGCCAGGCTTGAGGCCGCGCCCCATCTCGGTCAGCACGCCGTCGGCGATGCGCAGGTCGGTGGCGCTGCTGCGCGCCGCGTCACCGCACAGGCCGGTGAGCACGGCCTGCGCGTGTCGGATCAGGATTCGCGATGCCATCGGCGGCCTACGGCTTGGGCAGCAGGCCTTCGACGCCCTGCACCAGGTAGTTCATGTTCGCCAGATCGGCGGCGGAGATGGTCTGCCCGGCCGGCACGCGCACCTTGCCCTCCTGGTCCAGCACCGGTCCGGCGAAGGGATCGAGCCGGCCCTGGGCGATGTCCTGGCCCATCTTCGCGACCTTCTCGCGCACGTCGGCCGGAATCGCCGGGTTGAGCGGCGCCAGCGTGATCATTCCCTCGCGCATGCCGCCCATCACGTTGCCCGGCTTCCAGCGCCCGGCCAGCACGTCCTGCACCACCTGGATGTAGTAGCTGCCCCACGTCTGCACCACCGAGGTCAGGTTCGTCCTGGGCCCGAACTTCGACATGTCGGAGTAGTAGCCCAGCGTGTAGACGCCCTTCTCCTCGCCGGTCGTGACGATGGACACGCCCGAGGTGGCATAGGCCATGGTGTCCACGCCCAGCTTGACCAGCGCGTTGGCGGCGTCCCGCTCCTTGCCCGGGTCGTACCAGGCGTTGACCCAGATCAGGCGCAGCTGCGCTTTCGGGTTGACGCTGCGCATGCCCTGCGCGAAGGCGTTCACGCCCTGCAGCACCTCGGGAATGGGGAACGCGCCCACGTAGCCGACGACGCCGGTCTTGCTCATGTGGCCGGCGATCACGCCCTCCAGGTAGCGCCCTTCGTAGTAGCGCGCGTTGTACACGCCGACGTTGGCCGCGGTCTTGTAGCCGCTGCCGTTCATGAAGATCACCTTGGGCGCCGTGCGCGCCACTTTCATGGTGGGCTCCATGAAGCCGAAGGACGGCGTGAACACGAGCTGGCAGCCGTCCTGCACGAAGTTGCGGATGACACGTTCGGCGTCCGGCCCCTCGGCGATGTTCTCCACGTACCGGGTGGTGATCTTGTCGCCCATGGCGGCGGCGAGCTCCTTGCGTGCGAGCTCGTGCTGGTAGGTCCAGCCGCTCTCGCCGATCGGGTTGGAATAGAGGAAGCACACACGCAGCGGCTGCGCCGCCGCCGACGCCGTGCCGGCCCATGCGCCCATGGCGGCGGCAGCCAGCGTCATGCCGCCCAGTCCGCGGCGCACCCGCGGCAGGATAGAAATGGTCATCGTCTTTGTCTCCGTACAGGTTGTGTTGAAGCGAACGGGAAAGCGAAGCGCGCGCTCAGCGCTCGGGCCGGTAGGGCTGCCCGAGCGATGCCGGCGAGTTGAGTCGGATCGTGGCGCGGTTGCGCGAGATGAGCACCAGCACCGCGATGGTGGCCACGTACGGCAGCGCCGAGAGCCACTGCGCCGGCAGCTCGATCCGCAGCCCCGAGCCCTGCACGAACAGCTGCGAAACCATGACGCCGCCGAACAGGTAGGCGCCGAGCATCACCCGCCACGGCCGCCAGGTGGCGAACACCACCAGCGCCAGCGCGATCCAGCCGCGCCCGGCCACCATGCCCTCGGCCCACAGCGGCGTGTAGAACACCGACAGGAAGGCGCCGCCGAGCCCGGCCATGGCGCCGCCGAACGCCACGGCGGCGTAGCGGATGGCGATCACCGGATAGCCCACCGCATGCGCTGCAGAGGGCGACTCGCCCACCGCGCGCAGCACCAGCCCGGGCCGGCTGCGGTCGAGGAACCAGGCGATGCCCGCCACCAGCGCCCACGAGACGTAGACCAGCGCCGGCTGGTTGAACAGCGCCGGGCCGACGAACGGCACATCGGCCAGCACCGGGATGCGCAGCGGCGGCACCGCCGTCAGCGGCGCCGATTCGTAGGACTTTCCGAAGAAGGCCGACAGCCCCACGCCGAAGATCGCCAGCGCCAGGCCCGCGGCCACCTGGTTGGCCTGCATCGTCAGGGTCAGGCAGCCGAACAGCAGCGCCATCGCGCAGCCGGCGGCCATGCCTGTCAGCGCGGCGCTCCACGGGCTGGCGCCGCCATGCGCCGCCGCGAAGGCGGCAACCGCCCCGACGGCCATCATTCCCTCCGCGCCCAGGTTGAGCACGCCGGCGCGCTCGGCCACCAGCTCGCCGCTGGCGACGATGATCAGCGGCGTGCCCGCCACCAGCGTGGCGGCAACGATCGACGGGATCAGCGACGCATCCATGACAACCCCTTCCATGTGGCGCGCTCCCAGCGCAGCCGCCAGCCTATGAACAGGTCCGATGCGAGCAGGAAGAACAGCAACATGCCCTGGAACACCTTCGAGATCGACGAAGGCAGGTTCAGGTGCTGCTGCGCCTGCTCGCCCCCGAGGAACAGCAGCGCCATCAGCAGGCTGGCGAAGAAGATGCCCACCGGATGCAGGCGCCCGACGAAGGCGACGATGATCGCGGCGAACCCGTAGCCGGCCGAGATCTGCGCGGTCAGCTGCCCCATCGGCCCCGCGACCTCCGTCATGCCGGCCACGCCGGCGAGCGCCCCGCCGGCCAGCAGCCCCAGCCAGATGGAGCGGCGCGCCGAAAACCCCGCATAGCGCGCGGCCGCCGCGGCCTGCCCGCCCACCTGCAGCTGGAAGCCCTGGAAGCTGCGCTGCAGGAAGACGTACCCGCCCAGCAGCACCACCAGCGCCAGCAGGAAGCCCGCGTGCAGGCGCGTGCCCTCGACCAGCACCGGCAACAGCGCGCTGTCGCCGAAGGTGCGCGTCTGCGGGAAGTTGTAGCCGCCCGGGTCCTTCCACGGCCCGTACACCAGCCACGAGGCCATCAGCTGCGCGACGTACACCAGCATCAGCGAGACCAGGATCTCGTTGGTGCCCCAGCGGTCGCGCAGCCACGCCGGGATGGCGGCCCACAGCGCACCGCCCAAGGCGCCTGCCAGCACCATCGCGGGCAGCGCCCACGGCGCCGCGCGGTCGCCCACGTGCAGCGCCACGGCCGTGGCGAACACCGCACCGAGGATGAACTGTCCCTCGGCCCCGATGTTCCACACGCCGGCCCTGAAGCCGGCCGCCAGCCCGACGCCGATGAGCATCAGCGGCGTGGCCTTGAGCATCAGTTCGCTCCAGCCGTAGAGGTCGCCAAGCGGCGCCAGGAAGAACACGCGCAGCCCCTGCAGCGGATCACGTCCCAGCGCGGCAAACAGCACCAGCCCGCCGGCCAGCGTGAGCAGCACCGCCAGCAGCGGCGAGAGCCAGCGCATGCGGCGCGAGGCCTCGGGCCGGCGTTCCAGACTAGGCCACATGGCGCACCTCCGGATGCTCGTGGCGCGCGGGCAGCACACCGCTTTCGGGCCACATGCCGCTCATCCACAGGCCGATGGTCTCGACGTCGGTCTGCTGCGTCGGCACGGCCGGCGACAGGCGGCCGTTGGCGATCACCGCGATGCGGTCGCACACCTCGAACAGCTCGTCCAGTTCCTCCGACACCACCAGCACCGCCGCGCCGGCGTCGCGCAGCGCCACCAGCGACTGGCGGATGAATGCCGCCGCACCCACGTCCACGCCCCAGGTGGGCTGCGCCGCCACCAGCACCTGGGGCTGCTGCAGAAGCTCGCGGCCGACGATGAATTTCTGCAGGTTGCCGCCCGACAGCGATTCGGCCGGTGCCTGGGCGCCGCTGCACTTGACGGTGAAGCCGTCGATGCAGCGCTGCGCGAAGGCGCGCACCGCATCGCGCCGCACCAGGCCATGCCGCAGCAGGTCCTGCCGATGCGCGGTCAGCAAGGCGTTGTCGGCCAGGCTCATCGCCGGCACCGCGCCGCGGCCCAAACGTTCCTCGGGCACGAAGCCCAGGCCGCGCGCGCGCCGCTCGCCGCTGTCCAGGTGGCCGGCGTCGCTGCCGCCCAGCTGCACCATGGCGGCGCATGCGCCGGGCAGCGGCGCCTCGCCCGAGACGGCCTGCAGCAGCTCCTGCTGGCCATTGCCGGAAACGCCGGCGATGCCGACGATCTCGCCGGCGCCGACCTGCAGCGACACGCCCTGCAGCGCGACGCCGAAGTCGTGCGGCGCCGGCCGGCTCAATCCGCGCAGCGCCAGCCGCACTTCGCCGGCCGCCCGCGCAGCGCCGCGCTGGCAGCCGACCAGTTCCTTGCCGATCATCATCCGCGCCATCGATGCCGGCGTCTCCTGCGCCGGGACGCAGTGGCCGGTGACACGGCCGCCGCGCAGCACCGTGGCGCCGTGGCACAGCTCGCGCACCTCGTCGAGCTTGTGGCTGATGTAGAGGATGCTGCAGCCTTCGTCCGACAGCTGGCGCAGCGTCTCGAACAGCTTGCGCACGGCCTGCGGCGTGAGCACCGAGGTCGGCTCGTCCATGATCAGCAGGCGCGGGTTCTGCAGCAGGCAGCGGATGATCTCCACCCGCTGGCGCTCACCCACCGACAGCGTGTGCACCAGGCGCTGGGGATCGACCGGCAAGCCGTAGCGCCGCCCCACGGCCTCGATGCGCTGGGCCAGGTCGCCCAGGTCCGGGCGGCCCGGCAGCGCCAGCGCCACGTTCTGCACCACGGTCAGCGTCTCGAACAGCTGGAAGTGCTGGAACACCATGCCGATGCCCAGGCTGCGCGCGTGGCTCGGGCTGCTCACGCTCACCGGTTCGCCGCACCAGCGGATCTCGCCGGCGCTGGGCGCGGTCACGCCGTAGATGATCTTCATCAGCGTGGACTTGCCGGCGCCGTTCTCGCCCAGGATGGCGTGGATCTCGCCGGGCTGCACCGACAGGTCGATCCCGTCGTTGGCCACCACGGCGCCGTAGACCTTGCGGATGCCGCTCAACTGCAGTTGCGGCGGCCGGTCGCCACCGGCCGCCTGGCGTGGTTGGAACGCCATCTCAGGCGGCTCCGTGCAGGTGCTGCCGGCGCTGGGCCTCCTGCTGCGCCTCGGCCTTGCTGTCGCGGCCGTTGAGCATCAGGTTGAGAAGGACCGCCGAGAGCGTGCCCAGCAGGATCCCGTTCTGGCAGAACTTGGCCAGCAGGTCGGGCAGCTGCGCGAAGAAACGGTCCGCCACCAGCGGGATCATCCCGAGCCCTAGGCTGAGCGCCACCACGTAGGCATTCTTGCGGTTGCTCACGAAGTCCACGTGGCCGAGGATGCGCACGCCGGTGGCCGCGACCATGCCGAACATGACCAGCGCCGCGCCGCCCAGCACGAACTGCGGAATCGACGCCGCGAGGAAGGCCAGCTTGGGCAGGCACCCCAGCACCATCAGCATGGCGCCGGCCGTCACGCACACCCAGCGGCTGCGCACCCCGGTGACCTGCACCAGTCCGACGTTCTGCGCGTACGAGGTGTAGGTGAAGGTGTTGAAGATGCCGCCGACGATGGCGCCCACGCCGTCGGCCCGCAGGCCGCGCGCGATGTCGTCCGGCCCCACCGGCTTGTCCACCACCTCGCTGAGCGCCAGGAACTGGCCCACGCCCTCGATCATGATCACCAGCATCACCACGCACAGGGTCAGCGCGGTCATCAGGTCCAGCGTCGGCCATCCGAAGTGGAACGGCGTGATCACGCGCACCCACTGCGCGCTGCCGATGCCGTCGAAACTGACCTTGCCCAGCGCCAGCGACAGCGCGAAGCCGGCGCCGATGCCGATCAGCACCGCCACGTTGGCCAGGAACCCCTTGCACCAGGCGATGATGGCCAGGACGACCAGCAGCACCAGGCCCGAGATGGCGATGTGCAGCGGCACGCCGTACGCCGGGTTGGGCATCGGCCCCGACGGCCCGTGGATGGTGGGGTTGCCGCCGGCCGCCCAGTTGATGCCCACCCGCATGAGCGACACGCCGATGATCAGCACCACCGAGCCGGTGACGACCGGCGGAAACCAGCGCACCATGCGGCCCACGTAGGGCGCCACCAGCAGCGTGAAGACGCCGGCGGTCATCACCGCCCCGAACACCGCCGGCATGCCCAGGCCGGGCGTGGATCCGGTCGCGATGATGGGCGCGATGGCGGTGAAGGTCACGCCCATCATCATCGGCAGGCGGATGCCCACCTTGCCCACGCCCATGCTCTGGATGATGGTGACGATGCCGCAGCAGAACAGGTCGGCGGCAATCAGGAAGGCGATGTCGTCCTTGGACAGCTTGAGCGCGCCGCCGATGATCAGCGGCACCGCGATGGCGCCGGCATACATCACCAGCACGTGCTGCAGGCCCAGCGCCGCCATCTTGTGCAGCGGAAGGACCTCGTCGACCGGGTGCACCTGCGTCGCACCCCTCGTGTTCGTGGCGTTCGTCATGTCTTGTCTCCGGTTGTCGTTGCTCTGATCCACCGGTGCGCCGGGCCGCGGGCGTCTGTCGCGCCCTGTCGGTCCGGCCCCGTCGCGGCCCCGCTCAGGCGGTGGCCCGCGCTCCTGCGCCGCCCGCCAGCAGCGCCGCGGCGCGCGCCATGGCGGCCTCGTCGATGCGTGCGCGCACGCCGTCGAAGTTCGGCCCGCGCGTGGCGTCCAGGCCCATGCGCGAGGTGGTGCCGGCGCCCGAGGCGGACGGGTCGAGCGCGCTGCCGGGCAGCCCGTCGACCATCACCACGTCCAGGTGCGGCTGGAAGTGCGTGGCCATGGCCCACAGCACTTCCTCGTCGCGGGTGACGTCCACGTCCTCGTCGACCGCGATGACGGTCTTGAGGTACGGGTCCCACCCCAGCAGGCCCAGCATGACCTGGCGCGCCTCGCCCGGCCGGCTCTGGCGCAGCGCCACGTAGGCATGGAAGTGCGTGCCCGAACTCGGGTAGTGCACCGCCGTGACGCCGGGAAAGCGCTCCTTGAGCTTTTCCACCATCTCCGATTCGCGCGGGATGCGGCCGAGGTTGAGGTGCTCGGCCGAATTGCCGCCCACCACGTCCAGCAGCCACGCGTCCTTGCGGCGCATGAGCGTCTGCACGCGCAGGAGGTTGTTGGTGGAGCGGTCGGACGAGTAGCCGGTGAATTCGCCGAACGGCCCCTCGTCGGCACGCGCCGCCGGATCGATCACGCCCTCGAGCACGAACTCCGCATGCGCCGGCACCGCAATGCCGTGGCGCGGCGTGCGCACCACCTCCAGCGGCGCGCCGAACAGCCCGCCGGCGACGTCGCGCTCGTCCACGCCGTAGGGCAGTCGCGCGGCGGCGGCGAGCATGAACAGCGGATGCGCGCCGATCACCATCGCCACCGGCAGCGGCCTGCCGCGCGCGCTGCTGGCCTGCAGCATGCGCCACAGGTGACCGCGCGAATGCAGGCTGGTGGCGATCTCCTGCGGCGAATGCACCATCGAGCGGTGGTAGCTCACGTTGCCGATGCCGGCCTCGCGGTCCTCGGCGATCACCACCGCGTTGGTGATGTACGGGCCGCGGTCGGTGGCGAAGTGGCGGATGGCCGGCACGCTTGCCAGGTCGAAACCGTCCGTCTGCACCACTTCGGTGACCGCGCCGCTGCCCACCTCGCGCGGCGCCACCATGCGGCGGCTGCGCGCCTGGTATTCGGCGTGGATGCCGGCGGCGGGAACGCCGCCGAGCATGCGGCCGACCCGCTCGCGCGATGCGAACAGGTTGGTCACCAGCGGGCCGCCGAAGTCGCGCAGGCCCTGCACCCGCTCGAACACCAGCGCCGGATGCATCCCCCGCGCCGCCAGGGTCCAGACGGCTGCGGTCACGTCCTGGTCGGCGCTGGCCGGCTCGCACACCGTGAGCACGTCGTCCGGGTACAGCGTGCGGTAGGCGTCGACGAAGCGGTGCAGGTCCTGGCCGGTACCGGCCAGTTCCGCCGCGCGCCGATCGTGGCCCTGGTTCATTTCCTGCCCGGACGGCCGTAGGTGTCGAGCAGGCGCAGCTTGGCCTCGTCGAGGCTGCGCGGCGGAGCGGTGGTCTCGATGCCCACCAGCCGGGCGATGTTGTTGCCCAGGTAGTCCTCCAGCGTGTCCTCGTCGAGATCGATGCCGTGCGGCGCCGGCCGGCACAGCATCTCCAGTTCGCGCAGCCACATGCCCGGCTCGTTGGGCGGGCTGTCGGTGCCGAACACCAGCTTGTGGCGCGGCAGTTCCTTGGCGAACTCGGCGATGCGCGCCTGGAAGCACCAGCCGGACTCGACGTACACGTTGGGCGTGTCCATCGCCATCCAGAAGGTCTCGAACGAGTAGTTGCCGCCGGTCTGGATGCCGAAGTGCGCGATGACGAAGTTGACCATCGGGAACTCGCGGATGATCGGGTAGAACATCGTCGGGATGGTGAACGGGCCGTCGCCGGTATGGATCAGCACCACGGTGCCGTACTTGGCGCACACCTTCATCGCCGGGCGCAGCCACTCCAGCGCGCGGTCGGGCCGGTAGCCGTGCATGTTGGCGTGCAGCTTGATCATCTTGAAGCCGTACTCCTTGATGTGGAATTCCAGCTCCGCCGCGCCGTTCTCGGGGCCCCAGCGCGGGTTGTAGGTGAAGTTGCCGATGAAGCGGTCCGGGTACTTCTGGCACAGCTCGGCGATGTAGGCCATGTAGTCGCGGATGCCTTCGCGCCCGCGCCGGTTGCCGTCGCGGTAGCCGGTGTTGCCCGGCGGCGGCTGGATGAAGCCCATGTCGATCCGGCGCGGCTTGCCGTTGATCATGTAGGGCCCGTCCATCAGCTTGAGCATGCGCTCGCCGTTGAAGGGCGTGCCGGTGTGGCGCCAGGCCTCGTCGACCAGGTTGGTGGGGTGCAGGTGGGTGTCGATGATCATGTCGTTCGTCTCCGGATGCGTCTCGTTCAGTACAGGGCGATCACGGGCTGCGGATCGACCTGGCGGCCCAGGTGCCGGCACGCGTCCTCGAAGGTGCGCGGCACGGGGGTCGGCTCGATGCCGACCATGCGGGCGATGTTGTTGCCCAGGTAGTCCTCGAGCGTGTCCTCGTCGAGGTTCAGGCCCTGGGGCGGATTGGTGCACAGCACTTCCAGCAGGCGCAGCCACATGCCGGGCTCGTTGGGCGGCGTGTCGGTGCCGAAGATGATCTTGTTCTTCGGCAGCACCTTGGCGAACTCGACGATGCGCGACTGCAGGCACCACCCGGATTCGCAGAACACGTTGGGCAGCTCCATGGCCCACTGGAACGGCTCGAAGCAGTACACGCCGCCGGTCTGCACGCCGAAGTGCGCCATGATGAAGTTCACGTTGGGGAACGCCTTGATCATCGGCACCCATTCGGACGGGATGCTGTAGGGCCCGTCGCCGGTGTGCAGCTTGACCGGCACGCCGAGCTCGGCGCACTTCTCGAAGGCCGGGCGCACCCAGTCGAGCGCGCGGTCGGGACGGTAGGCATGCATGTTGGCCTGCATCTGCACCATCTTGAAGCCGTGCTCCACCACGTACCGCTCGATCGCCTCGACGCCGTTCTTGACGCCGCAGCGCGGGTTGTAGACGAAGCAGCCGATGAGGCGGTCCGGATGGTCCTGCGTGCACTTGAGCGTGTAGGCCATGTAGTCGTCGATTGACTGGCGGCCGGACTTCTCGCCGTCGGTCCAGGTGTAGATGGTGTTGCCCTGCGGCGGCTGGATGAACGCCTTGTCGATGCGCCGCGGCTTGCCGTTGACCCAGTACGGGCCGTCCATCGTCGCCAGCAGGCGCTCGGCGGTGTAGGCCTCGCCGTCGTGCCACCAGGCCAGGTCGACCTGGTCGGTGGGATAGCAGCTGATGTCGATGATCATGGATGAGTCTCCTTGTCGGATGTTGGAATGAAGCGCTTCAGGCGGCTTCCAGCGCCTCTTGGAATGCGGTGGCGTCCTGGCTGGCCAGGCAGGCCTGCAGCCGGGCGCGCAACTTCTCGGCCTGCAGGTGGCGGCCGATGAACACCAGCTTGCTGGCCGGCGTCTCGTCCCACCAGGGCATGGAAGCCTTGAACTCGAGCAGGCGGTGCACGCCCTGCAGCACGTGGCGACGCTCGTCGCCCTGCACGTGCAGGATCCCCTTGACGCGGAAGATGTCGTCGCCGCGCAGCGCCAGCAGTTCCTCCAGGGCGCGCTGCAGGCGCACCGCGTCGAAGGGCTGGTCGAAGGTGAAAGACACCGAGGCGACCGAGGGGTCGTGCGTATGCCCGTGCGGGGCGCCGCCATGGCCATGGCGGTGGTCGTGGTCGTGCTCGTGCTGGTGGTCGCAATGCGCGTCGCACACGTGCTCGTGCTCGTCCTGCATGAAGTGCGGGTCGGTCATGGTCAGCGCGTCCGACTCGAACGACTGCAGCCCGAGGATGAGCGACAGGTCGACCTTCGCGTGCGAGGTACGCAGGATCGGCGCGCTGCCGTTGAGCAGGCGGATTCGCCCTTCCAGCGCGTCGAGCTGCGCGGCGTCGACCAGGTCGGTCTTGTTGAGCAGGATGCGGTCGGCCACCACCAACTGCGTGACCGCCTGGTTGTCGTGGTCCGCCAGCGCCGGGTCGTCCAGGTGCGGCTGCACGTGCAGCGCGTCCACCAGCGCGACGACGCCGTCGAGCACCACCTTTTTCGCCACCTCGTTGTCCATGAAGAAGGTGGCGGCCACCGGCGTCGGGTCGGCCAGGCCGCTGGTCTCCACCAGGATGTGGTCGAACTGGTCCTTGCGCTCGAGCAGCTTCTGCAGGATCTGCACCAGGTCGTTGCGCACGTCGACCACGCAGCAGATGCAGCCGTTGGCCACCTGGAAGATCTCCTCTTCCGAGGCCAGCACGAGGTCGGAGTCGACGTCCACCTCGCCGAACTCGTTTTCGATCACCGCTATGCGGTGGCCATGGCGCTCGGTCAGGATGTGGTTGAGCAGCGTCGTCTTGCCGGCGCCGAGGAAGCCGGTGAGGATGGTGACGGGCACCGGGCGCTGGGCCGCCTGCGGCGCGTGGGCGTGCGTGGTCATGCGGGAATTCCTTCCTGTTCCTGGGTGGGGGATGTCTGCCGCTCGCGCAGGGCTGCCAGCACCTGCTCGGGCTTGATGGGGTAGTGGTGGAAGCGCACGCCGATGGCGTCGTACACGGCGTTGGCGATGGCCGGGCCGACGGCGATGATCGGGTCCTCGCCCACGCCCTTGGCGCCGAACGGGCCGCCGGGATCGGGTGCGGTCTCCAGCAGCACGGTGTGGATGGGCGGCATGTCCATCGACAGCGGCATCTTGTAGTCGACGAAGTTGGCGTTGAGCGAACGCCCGGTCTTCATGTCGATCTGGTAGTCCTCGTACAGCGTGTGGCCGATGCCCTGCTGGATGCCGCCCTCGATCTGGCCGGCCGCGCCGACCGGGTGGATCACCTTGCCGATCTCGTGCACCGGCACCACCTGGCGCACACCGATGCGGCCGGTCTCGGTGTCCACTTCCACCTCGACGAAGTGGGCGGCGAAGGAATACGACTTGGTCGGGTGGTAGGTGGCGCTGCCGACGAACTGGGCGGCCGGAACGCCCTTGCGCGGGCCCACCACGTCGCGGATGCTCATGCGCCGCGCGTCCTGGCCGCGCACGAAGACATGGTCGGCGCGCACCTCGAGCTGGTCCTGCGGCGCCTCGAGCATCGCGGCGGCGCGCTCGAGCAGCTGTGCCTTGACCTTGGCCGCCGCCATCTGCGCCGCGCGGCCGCCCATGTAGGTGGTATGGCTGGCGAAGGCGCCGATATCCCAGGGCACGACGTCGGTGTCGCCGTGCACGCAGGACACCCGCTCGAAGCTCACGCCGAGCTCCTCCGCCACGATCTGCGACAGCGCGGTGTGCGCGCCGGTGCCCAGGCCGGCGGTACCGGTGAGCAGCACCACGGTGCCGTCCTCGTTCATCTTGACGATGGCGTTGCCCTGCTCCTTGATGCCCGGGTAGGCGCTGCTGCCGTGCATCTCGCAGCCGATGCCCCAGCCGGTCTTGATCACGCCCTTGTCGCGGCCGTGGCGGCGCACCGCGGGCCAGCCGACCAGCTCGCGGCCGTGGCGGACGCAGTCCGGCAGGCCGTGGCCGACGATCGGGTGCCCGGACGGCGCGATGTCGCCCTCGCGCACCGCGTTCATCTGCTTCAGGTCGGCCGGGTCCATGCCCAGGCGCTCGGCGGCCTCGTCCAGCTGGATGTCCAGCGCCCAGTACACCTGCACCACGCCGTAGCCGCGGAAGGCGCCGGCGATCGGACTGTTGGTGTAGACGCAGCGCCCTTCGAGCTGCACGTTCTCGCAGCGGTACAGCGACACCAGCGCGCTGGTGCCGACGATGGTGACCCCCGGACCGTGCGAGCCGTAGGCGCCGGAGTTGTAGACCACCTTGGCCTGGCGGGCGGTGATGGTGCCGTCCTTGCGGAAACCCTGGCGCAGCCACACGCGCATGGGATGACGCGTGCGCCCGCCCAGGAAAGTCTCTTCGCGCGTGTACTCCATGCGCACCGGCCCGCGCGTCTGGCGGGCCAGCAGCGCGCACAGGAATTCGTGCTGGAACAGGTCCTGCTTGGCGCCGAAGCCGCCGCCCATGTGGTCCACCAGCACCCGCACCTTCGACAGCGGCAGGCCCAGCACCTCGGCCATGATGCCGCGCACCATGAACGCCGTCTGCGTGGAGATCCACACCGTCAGGTTGCCGTTGCCGTCCCAATGGCAGGCGCAGACGTTGGGCTCCATGTAGGCCGGTGTGGGGCGACCGCCCTCGTACTCGCCTTCGATGATGAAGTCCGCCTCGGCAAAGCCCTGTTCGACGTCGCCGCGCTCGAACACCTGCGGTGCCAGCACCAGGTTGTGGCCGAAGCCGCGGTCGTGGATGAGCGGCGCGTCCGGTCGCTGCGCCTGCTCCACGTCGAACACGGCGGGCAGTTCCTCGTACTCGACCTCGATCAGTTCGAGCGCCGCCTCGGCGATCTCCTCCGTGGTGGCCGCCACCGCGGCGACACCCTCGCCCCAGTAGCGCACCCGGTCCTCCAGGATGTACTGGTCGCAGGTGACCGAGGCCGAGCGCGGATGCGGCGAGCCGGCATGCAGCACGCGCGGCACGTTCTCGTGCGTGAGGACCGCCTTGACGCCCGGCAGCGCCAGCGCGCGGCTGGTGTCGATGCGCAGGATGCGCGCATGGGCGACCTCGCAGCGCTTGATGCGTCCGTAGAGCATGCCGGGCCAGTGGAAGTCGCCGGCGTACCGGGCGTTGCCGGTCACCTTGTCCAGCAGGTCGGTGCGCTTGACGCTGCGGCCGACGACGTCGAGGTCGTGCTGCGCGGTCATGGCTGCAGCTCCTCGGCGGCCGCCAGCCGCGGCCCGCCGGCCGTCCGGCTGATCGCGTCGATGATCTTGGTGTAGCCGGTGCAGCGGCAGATGTTGCCGGCGATGGCGAAGCGGATCTCGTCCACCGTGGGCGACGGGTTCTCGTCCAGCAGCGCCTTGGCCGCCATGATGATGCCCGGCGTGCAGAAGCCGCACTGGGCCGCGCCGCAGCGCATGAAGTTCTCCTGCAGCGGATGCAGTTCGTCGGCCGAGCACTGCACGCCCTCGATCGTGGTGATCGTGGCGCCCTGCGCCTCCTGCGCCAGCACCAGGCATGAGTTGACGGGCTTGCCGTTCATGATCACGGTGCACGAGCCGCACTCGCCCACGTCGCAGCCCTTCTTGGTGCCGGTCAGGCCGGCCTCGGTGCGCAGCGCGTCGAGCAGGCTGCGGTTCGGCGCCACAGCGATCTCGCGCTCCTCGCCGTTGACGGTGAATGAAACGACCTTCTTCATGCGACCTCCTCGATGGCTTGTTCGATGGCGCGGCGGGTGAGCACGCGCACCATCTCGCGCCGGTAGTCGGCGCTGCCGCGCACGTCGCCGATCGGACGCGCCTCGCCGGCCGCGGCCTGCGCGGCGGCGGCGATGCGCTCGGCCGTCAGCGGCTGCCCGCGCAGCACCGCCTCGGCGGCGCGAGCGCGCAGCGGCGTGGGCGCCACTGCCGCCAGCACGATGGCGATGGCGGTGCATGTGGCGTCCTGCAGCGTCAGCGTGACGGCCACGCCGACGGTGGCCAGCTCCATCTGTGCGCGGCGGCCGTGCTTGATGTAGACCTTGCCGGTACCCGGCGGCGGCGCCGGAATGCGGATGTGCGTGACGATCTCGCCGGCGCCCAGCGCCGTGCGGCCGGGCCCCTGGCAGAAATCCTCCACCGCGCACTCGCGCCGGCCGGCAGGGCCCTCGATGCGCAGCACCGCGCCGTCGGCGATCAGCGGCGGCAGCGTGTCGGCCGACGGCGAGGCGCGGCACACGTTGCCCACCACGGTGGCGCGGTTGCGCACCTGGATGGAGGCGAAGTCGGTGCTGGCGCGGGCCAGGCTGGCGTAGTGCGCCAGCGTGACGGGCGACGTCTCGACCTGGCGCACGGTGACCAGCGCGCCCAGCGTCAGCCCCTGCGCCGGGTCCCACCCGAAGTCGTCCATGCCGGGAATCTTCTTGATGTTGATCACGCGCGCGGGCTGGCGCACGTGCTCCTTCATCTGCACCATCAGGTCGGTGCCGCCGGCCATCAGGCTGGCCTGTCCGGCCCCGTCCCGCAGCAGGCCGACGGCCTCCTGCAGCGTGGCCGGCTCCGCATACTCGAAGTACTTCATGGTTGGAGGGAGGTTGGCTTGGCTTCGTCGAAGGAGCGCCCCGAAGCGGGCCCCGTCCAGCGCCTGACTGCGCCGACGTCGATGTCGAACAGGTCGAGCACGCGGCCGAGCGTGTGGTCCACCATCTGGTCGAGGTTTTCCGGTTGCGCGTAGAAGGCCGGCACCGGCGGCGCGACGATGGCGCCCATCTCGGTGACGGTGGTCATGTTGCGCAGGTGCACCAGCGTCAGCGGCGTCTCGCGCGCCAGCAGCACCAGCCGGCGGCGTTCCTTGAGCATCACGTCCGCGGCGCGCGCCACCAGCGTGCCGCCGGTGCCTGATGCGATCTCGGCCAGCGTCTTCATCGAGCACGGCGCCACCACCATGCCCAGCGTGCGGTACGAGCCGCTGGCCACGCAGGCGCCGATGTCCTCGTTGCGGTGCACCTTGTCCGCCAGTGCCGTCACGTCCGACAGGTGCAGCCGCGTCTCGCACGCCATGGTGAGCTGGGCCGCGCGGCTGACGACCAGGTGCACCTCGATGTCGAGCGGTCGCAGCAACTGCAGCAGGCGGTACCCGTAGACGAAGCCCGAGGCCCCGGTGATGGCGACGATGAGCCGGCGCGGTGTCTGCGTGGTCATGGGGTTCTCCTGGCCCGGTCCGGGCTCAGCGGGCCGCATACTCGCGGCCGCCATGACGCACGACGACGCCTGGAACTACATCGCCGCTGCCTGGAGCCGACCCGGCGCCGCGCAGGACCTGCTGCGCCGCCAGGACGACGAAGGCCTGGACGTGGTGCTGCACCTGTTCGCCCGCTGGGCGCTTGACCAGGGACGCGCGCTGGACGATGCCGCGCTGCGCGAAGCCGAGGCGCTGGTGCGCCCGTGGCGCGACCAGGTGGTGCAGCCGCTGCGCCGGCTGCGCCGCGCGTTGAAGACGATGGATGCCGATGCGGGGCGCCGCGAGACGGTCCGGGCCCAGCTGCAGGCCGCCGAACTGGCGGCGGAGCGGGCTCAGCTGGAACAGCTTTGCGACTGGCTGGCGGCGCGCTGACGCCGCTTGCTGGATGAACATCGCGGGCTCCTGAGAACGTGGAACTCCGACCCGGCGGAACTCGTGTCCGCCACGGGCATGCGATGGATAGTGACAGCCTCAATACATTTGAGAAACAGCAAAATTCTTATATATTCATCGAACTAGTCCATGAATGTCACCCTGCGCCAGTTGCGCGCCTTCATTGCGGTTGCCGAGGCGCAGCACTTCACGCGCGCCGGCGACGCGCTGAACCTCACGCAGTCGACCGTGAGCACGCTGGTGCGCGAGCTGGAAACCAACCTGGGCCTGCGCCTGTTCGACCGCCACACGCGCATGCTGCGGCTGACCGAGGCAGGCGCCGAGATTCTTCCGCTGGCACGCAAGGCGGTGGCCGACCTGGACAGCGTCATCGGCAGCTCCGCGCAGCTCAAGACGCTCGGGCGCGGGCGGGTGTCGCTGGCGGTCTCGTCGGTGCAGGCGGCCCTGGTCATGCCGCGTCTGATCCGCGACTTCAGCGAAGGCAATCCGGGGGTGCGCGTGGTGATGCACGACGTGGTGCAGGAAGAAGTGCTGAACATGGTGCGCGCCGGCGAGGTCGACTTCGGCCTGGGCACCGCGTTCGGCGCGCGCCACGAGCTGGGCATGCGGTTGCTGTGGTCCGAGACCTTCCACGCCATCCTGGCGCCCGGCCACCCGCTGGCACAGGCGGCACGCGAACTCACCTGGAAGGACTTGCGCGACGTACCCGTGATCGGCCCGCGGCCGGGCAACCCGGTGCGCGACCAGCTCGATTTCGCGCTGGCACGCGAGGGCATGTCGCTGCAGTTCGCCCACGAGGTCTCGCTTCCGCTGACGATCGTCGGCATGGTCGAGGGCGGCCTGGGCGTGGGCGTGCTGACCACCTCCATGCGCCGGGTGATCGACGCGCTGGGCCTGACCATGCGCCCCATCGCGCGGCCGGTGGTCAAGCGCGAAGTGGTCCTGGTGTTTCACGCCGACCGCTCGCTGTCTCCGGCGGCGCAGCGGTTCCGCGACCTGCTGGTCGAGCGCCGCGCCGAGCTCGCCGACGGATGACCGGCGCGGTGCGCGTCGCGCACCACCAGCGCGCACGCTGCGCACCCGAGGCGGTTTGGGGAGTGGCGTGTTCCGAGAATCAAGGTTGCGCCCTGCTGCGGCGGCGGGCGGCGCGTGCCGGGGGCCTTCACTGTGTCGGCCCCTTCGGGGCTGCCCTGCGGTGCTCGCGTGGCCGGCCTGCACCGTGGAACTCACTTCGTTCACTGCGTTCACTGCGTTCAAACAGCCACGGTGAGCTAGAAGTTGAAGCGCGCACACCTGTGCGCGCAGGCCGGCCACGCTGCGCTCCTCGGCGACACAGAGGCGGCCCCCGACACACGCCGCCCACCGCCGCAAGACACGTCGCGTCGCACAACGGTTTTGTTCGCCCCAGGGCCAGGTCACGGCCGGTCACCCGCCCGCCGTCCGGCACGACCGGTCACGTCGCCCAAACGCGATCACGCCGCCCCAATCGCAACAGCCCTCCCGAGCAACCGAAGGCCGCACGGCTTGCACGCCACGCCGCCCGGCCTGCGCTGTCCGTCGGCGGCCGCCTCTGTGCCGCCGAGGAGCGCAGTGAAGCCGGCCTGCG